>OASQ01000379.1_pt1 | contig 18830 bp, 15 predicted proteins | sample 1475771 | NCBI WGS metagenome assembly OASQ01 (sample SAMEA2579910, study PRJEB22360) | human gut metagenome | reverse complement strand
ACGAGCGGGGGCTCCTATCTTTTTAGTGCCCTCGGATTGGGTCATAGTGTCTGTCGGTACCAAAACATCGGCGTTGCCAAGGCCGGCAGTTAGGGACGTTCCTTTTTTGCCGGCAGTTTGGGACACTCCTTGGGTAGTCGTTGGGGACGTTCTTGTTTGACTAGTCGTTTAAGAACATCTCCAACGACTACATGGCACGAGAGTGGATAATCTCCCGGTTTGAGCCTGCATTCAAGTTCAAAGTGGGAGATTATCCACTCTCATTTGTTATGTGCCCGAAAATCCACGCTCGTTTCTACTCTGCCTACATTTGGAGGAAGAGCTCGTGGAGGCGGGTATCCTCGTCGAGTTCGGGGTGAAAGGTAACGCCGAGCTGGTTGCCTTGGCGGGCGGCGACGATACGGCCGTCGACTTCTGCTAGAGCCTCAGCGTCGCCGTGCACTTCGACGATGCGGGGCGCGCGGATAAACGTCAGCGGCACCTCACCGTCGATACCGCCTACCTGCCCCTTGGTGCGAAAGCTGCCGAGCTGCCTGCCGTAGGCATTGCGCTCGACGAGCACATCCATGGTTGCCAGGCGCGGCGTCCCCTTATCGTCGTGGGCGGCAAGGTCGCGCGCCAGCAGAATCAAGCCGGCGCAGGTGCCCAGGACGGGCATGCCTTCAGCGATACGGGCACGAAGCTCCTCGAGCATGCCCAACTCATCAAGCAGCTTCCCTTGAACGGTGGACTCGCCGCCTGGAAGTACCAGACGGTCAAAGTCCTGCTTCAAATCAGCCGCCTGCCTCAGCTCAATACAGTGTGCGCCAAGCCCGGATAGTCTTGCCTCGTGCTCGGCAGAAGCGCCTTGGACCGCCAGCACGGCGACCGTTTGGTCTGCATAATCGCTCATGTGCGATCCTTTCTGCTGGACTAGCGCCCGCGCTCTTCCATGATAATCTCGATCTCGTCGGCGTTGATGCCCACCATGGCCTCGCCCAGGTCCTCTGAAAGCTCGGCAATGAGCTTGGCATCGGTGAAGTTTGCCACGGCCTTGACGATGGCGGCTGCGCGCTTGGCGGGGTCGCCGCTCTTAAAGATGCCCGAGCCGACAAACACGCCTTCGGCGCCCAGCTGCATCATCAGCGCGGCGTCGGCGGGGGTCGCTACGCCGCCGGCGGCAAAGTTCACGACGGGAAGCTTACCCGTGGCATGGACCTCGCGCACCAGCTCGACCGGAACCTGCAGTTGCTTGGCTGCCTCAAAGAGCTCGTCATCGCGAAGGGCAACAACGTCGCGGATCTGCTTTTGGATCTTGCGCATGTGGCGTACAGCCTGGACGACGTCGCCCGTGCCCGGCTCGCCCTTGGTGCGGATCATCGTGGCGCCCTCGGCAACACGGCGCAGCGCCTCGCCCAGATCGCGGGCGCCGCAGACAAACGGCACGTCAAACTGGTTCTTGTCGATGTGATAGACGTCATCGGCAGGGGAGAGAACCTCGGACTCATCGATGTAGTCGATTTCGATGGCCTGAAGGACCTGCGCCTCGACGATGTGACCGATGCGGCACTTGGCCATGACGGGGATGGAGACGGCCTCCTGGATGCCCTTGATCATCTTGGGGTCGCTCATGCGCGAGACGCCGCCTGCGGCACGGATGTCGGCCGGAATGCGCTCGAGTGCCATGACGGCGCAGGCGCCCGCCTCTTCGGCGACGCGTGCCTGCTCGGGCGTGGTGACGTCCATGATGACGCCGCCCTTGAGCATCTGCGCGAGCTCGCGATTGAGTTTGACGCGATCGGCTTTGCTGGTCTGTTCTGCCATGGTTGCTCCCTTGGTTGACATGTGCATTGCTTGACGGAACATCCTATCGGGGAGCTGGGTATGGCAAAATACTCAGTTTTCGAGATAATAATAAGGTCAGCTTAATACCAGATTGAACAGCTCGATAAGGTCAGGTGATAAACTCATGCTTGACTACAATTTGGAAAAACGCGGCGAAGCATCGCTTTATGAATATGTTTACCAGCAAATTCGAGATGATATTGTTGCTGGACGTATTGCGGCGGGGGAGCATCTTCCGTCTAAGCGCGCCTTTGCCAGTCATCTGGGAATCAGTGTCATTACCATCGAGAATGCATATAGCCAGTTACTTGCCGAGGGCTATATTTGCTCAATGCCGCGTCGTGGCTACTACGCTTGCGAGCTTCCGGATGCACCGGTTTTGGCTTCGGCTGCGGAGGGCATCGACCGAGATGCCGCCTCTGCGGGTCCCAGCGCGCATGATGTCAACGGACAGGTTGAGCTATTCGATGCACTTTCTCCTTCCGCTTTGGAGGCGGCGCGGCTTTGGCAAAGCGCACTACGGGCGACGCTGGCATCCGAAGATGAGCGCGAAATCTTTTCGCCCGCACCGGCGCAGGGCACCGCTCGGCTGCGACGCGCAATTGCTCACCACCTGCGTGGGACAAGGGGCATGAATGTCGATCCCAACAACATTGTTATCGGCGCGGGCGCCCAGCTGCTCGATACCATGTTGGTTCAGTTGCTTGGCGCTGACAAGGTGTATGCCGTTGAGGACCCGGGCTATTTACGTCTGACGCGCATCTATCAGGCTATGGGCTGCAAAGTTCGACATATCCCGTTGGATGATGAGGGCGTGGACTTGAGCGCTCTGCAGAAAACCGGGACCGATGTACTTCATCTGATGCCGTCCCATCAGTATCCGACCGGCCTTGTGACGAGCATTGCGCGGCGCTATGCGCTTCTGAGCTGGGCCGCCGAGCGACCAGGTCGGTATCTCATCGAAGATGACTTTGATTGTGAGTTTCGCCTTGCCGGGAAGCCGATTCCCGCGCTCGCGTCGATCGATGCCGCCCAGTCGGTTATCTACACCAACACGTTTTCGAAGAGCCTTTCATCGGCGTTGCGTTTGGCGTACATGGTGTTGCCCGATGAGTTAATGGAGCGGTTTAGGCGCAACCTTGGTTTCTACGCCTCGTCGGTGAGCTCTGTTGATCAGGTCGCTTTGGCGCGTTTGCTGGAATCGGGTGATTACGAGCGACATGTGAACCGCGTGCGCGTTCGTGCTCGCGAGGCGCGTGATGGCCTGATGGCGCTTGTGCGGAAGGTATTTCCGGCAGGAGAGGTCTCGATCGAGCATGCAGACGCGGGCCTTTACTGTATCGTGGTTGCGGAGCGTGGAGCGGGCGGAAGCTCTTTTGTGCGGGCCCTCACGCGCTCGAGTATCCCTTTTGTCGATATCAGTGACTGTTATTGGTGTGCCGATGGCGCATCTGTCCCTGAAAACTCAAGTCAAATTCTTGTTCAGTATGACGATTTGAGTCCAAAAGCGCTAAATACCTTGGAATCGCAGCTAATGGGAGCACTCTGCAACCTAAGTGAGTAGGCTTTTGGAACTTTGGCGACCAGGCAGTTTTGTAACAAGCTATCTACCTGCGGTTTTGAAAAGCAGGATGACCGGGCTGCTCGGGATGTTCAAAAAAGTCTACTCACTTGTCGCGCAAAGCTTCTGCATGAGAAAAAAATGGGGTTTTCAACAGAACTTCGTCCAGCTCTCGGCAAGCTTTTGGCCAGTTGGGGAGGGCTGTTGAAAACTTGGCAGTCCGTTCGGCACCATTTTTGGCGCGTTCGCGCCAATGCGTGACTGACTGGGTTGAAATTCGTGTTTTCCTGTGCCTATGAAGGATTTACTTTGTGACATATCGGCTTTTAGGTACTGGCGTTTGCCTCCTCAAGTCCGCGCTTTGTGTCCGCCGCTTCCACGACCGGAAGAAGACCGGCAGCGATATGATCTCGCCCGCAACCCGACGGCTGCGGTCGCGCTCGGTTTTCCGTTGTATACATTGGTTCGGACGAGAAACAAACGGACTTGTCCAGCCAGCATTAGGCAGCGGCTGTTTCTTGGTGAGCTTCCCAGGGAATCCGTGCTGGAAACGGAGCATGGGTTTTTGATTACGTCTCCTCTACTGACGGCATTCATCATGTCGCGGCACCTGACGGATCTCCAGCTTCTTTTGGTATTGGCGGAGATGTATGGCTTGTTTGCGGTGTGCGCTCTGCCGGCGGCACTTGAGGCGGAGCTTTCGCGTGCAATTGATTCGGGCGCGATTTCGACAACGTTCGGTTGGGTGCGCTGCCCGTCCGAGGACGGCACCGCCTCAAATTTATGGCGTCGAGACGCTTTGGTTTTGGGCGGAGACCTTGACCGTTTTTGTTCAGATGTTTGCGGGGTGCGTTACGGCAATAGATTTATGGCGGTATCGCAACTCGTTCCATTGGGTGCCGCGTCGCCTTTTGAGGTCGAGGCGTATTTGCTACTTGCACTGCCGCGATCCCTGGGAGGCGAAGGTTTTTGCGACATAGAGCTTAATGTTGAAGTGATGCTAGGCACAAGTGCTCGAGCGATTGTGGGAAAGTCCCGTGTATATATCGACCTACTTCTTTCTTCACCGGACGGTAGGCGACAGGTGGCCATTGAATGTCAGGGAAAGGCCTCGCACGGACGCGCAGGGGATGGCTTGCGTGACGCTGACCGCATGACGGCCCTTCAGGCCATGGGCTACGATGTGCTTCTCCTGACACACAGACAGATATCGGATGAGGATAGATTCCGCGCGATCGTTAAGGCCATATGCAGGATGCTCGATGCTGAATATCGTGATAAAAGCTCGGATGAGCAAAGGGCTGAGATATTACTCCGGTCTGAACTATTCATTGACTGGACAAAATTGGGAGTAATCGACGGAAAGATGCCCGTTAGACACAAAATGGCTCGATCGTGGACGGCTGCGAATCTAAGTGAGTAGACTTTTGTCACTTTGGCGACTAGGTCGTTTTGCAACAAGGCATTTACCTGCGGCTTTATAAAGTGATATGGATGGTCTGCTCGGCAAGTTCCAAAAAGTCTACTCACTTAGTTTTTGACGAGAAGCCGATGCCGAAGACGGTCCTATTTCAGGGCGTTAACAAGTTCGTGAGGCACGAAAAAGGCCCGGACCAATACGGTCCGGGCCTCATCGAGCTAGAGGTTATGTCTCAAGCGGTTGGCTTAGCCAAAGTAGCGCTTAAGCAGGCCGGCAAAAGCTTTGCCGTGGCGGGCCTCGTCACGAGCCATCTCGTGCACGGTGTCGTGGATGGCATCGAGGCCAGCGGCCTTGGCGCGCTTAGCAAGATCGGTCTTGCCGGCGGTGGCGCCGTTCTCGGCCTCAACGCGCATCTCGAGGTTCTTCTTGGTAGAGTCGGTCACGACCTCGCCCAGGAGCTCAGCGAACTTGGCGGCGTGCTCGGCCTCCTCGTGGGCAGCCTTCTCCCAGTACAGGCCGATCTCGGGATAGCCCTCGCGATGAGCGACGCGAGCCATGGCCAGGTACATACCGACCTCGGAGCACTCGCCCTCAAAGTTGGCGCGCAGGTCGGCAACGATGTCCTCAGAGACGCCCTCCATCTTGGCGACGCCCACGACGTGCTCGGCAGCCCACTCGAGCTGGCCCTCCTCCTGCTTCAGGAAACGAGAACCGGGAACGCCGCACTGGGGGCACTTGAAGTCCTCGGGCAGCTGATCGCCGTCGAACTCTTCCACATAACCGCAAACGGGGCAAACAAACTTCATGATTCGATCCTTTCGATCGATGGCGATTGTGCGCTCGTCCGGTCCCGTAAGGGCCCTCTCCGGACGTGCGTCTTGACGAGTTCTATTATCCATAAATGCAACCAAATGTGAAGCCTATTAGGAATGATTTTTAATAAAACAATTTTGAGATATGAAGATGTTGATTGATTAACGGTTTGCAAGTCATATACGGACGCCGCTGAGTACAATCGGTCGAGCAAATGTTGATCTATCAACAAATGAAGGAGTTTCCTTTATGCATCTAGCCCGTCGTGCCTGGTGCCGAACATATCAGACGGTTTTTCGCATTGCATTGCCGATCCTGCCCTATACCGAGCCGCGCATTTTAGAGCATGCCGAGGATGTGCCCGCGGTGCTTCAAAAGCGCTCGATCCAGAAGGTCCTTATCGTGACGGATCCCGGCATTGCCCGTCTGGGGCTCACGGCACCGCTTGAGACGGCGCTCGCATCCAGGGGGATTGGCGTTACGGTCTATGCCGAAACGCGTGCAAACCCCACGGTTTCAAACGTGGAAGAAGCGGCGTCCCTGTATCGAGAGAGCGCCTGCCAGGCCATTATCGGCTTTGGCGGTGGCTCGGCCATGGACTGTGCCAAGGGCGTGGGCGCACGCATTGCGCAGCCAAACAAGCCCATCAACAAGATGCGCGGCCTGCTGCGGATTCATCGTCGCCTGCCGCTGCTCATCGCCGTTCCCACTACCGCCGGTACGGGAAGCGAAGTCACGCTTGCGGCGGTAATTACCGATGACGAGACGCACTACAAATACCCCATTAACGACTTTGTGCTCATCCCGCGTTTTGCAGTCCACGACCCCGAGTTTACGTGCGGCTTGCCCGCTTCCATTACGGGGCAGACGGGCATGGACGCCCTGACGCATGCCGTTGAGGCCTTTATCGGGCGAAGCACCACGCCCTATACGCGTAAGATGGCGCGACAGGCGGTGCAGCTTATCCACGACAATTTGCTCGAGGCCTATGAGCATGGTGACGACATGCGCGCTCGTCGCAATATGCTTTCGGCGGCGTATAAGGCGGGCGTTGCGTTTACCCGCTCCTATGTCGGATATGTGCATGCCATCGCGCACAGTCTGGGCGGGCGTTACGGGATTCCGCACGGCTTGGCCAACGCCATCATCCTGCCGCACATGCTTCGCGCCTATGGCGAAGCTGCTGCTCCTAAGCTCGCTGATCTCGCCCGCATGGCCGGCATCGTGCCGGTTAACGCGCAGGACAGCCTGGCGGCCGAGGCCTTTATCGATTGGATCGATTGCATGAACGAGATCCTGGGAATCCCCAAATATGTCTCGGGCATTCGCCGCTCCGACATTCCCGAGATGGCGGCGCATGCCGATGCCGAGGCCAATCCGCTGTACCCCGTTCCGCTTTTGATGGACCGCTTGGAGCTCGAGCGTATGTACGAGGTCGTCGCGGGTGGTATGTTTGAGGACGAGAACTAGGAGGGTGCCATGAACACCGAGGAAATTGCGCGCATCGTCGGCGATCAGCGCACTTACTTTAAAACGCACGCTACGTTTGATGTCGATGCCCGACGTCGCGCGCTCGTGAGTTTACGCGATGCGGTACGGGCGCACGAGGCCGATATTGCCCATGCACTCAAGACCGATTTGGGAAAGTCGCATGACGAGGCATATATGTGCGAGATCGGTACGTCGCTTTCCGAGATTCGTCATCAGATCGCTCACGTGGCTCGATGGAGTCGTCCGCGCCTGCGTCCGTGTGACCTTGCCAACGCCGTGAGTGTGTGTAAAACGCAAGCCGTGCCCTATGGCGTCACGCTCATCATGGCCCCGTGGAACTACCCATTTTTGCTAACACTCGAGCCGCTCGCCGGCGCCCTTGCCGCGGGCAATACTGTGGCCATCAAGCCGAGCGCCTATGCTCCGGCATCGAGTGCGGTGCTCAAGCAAATCTGTGAAGAGGCGTTTGATCCGCGCCTGGTGACGGTTGTCGAGGGCGGGCGCGCCGAGAACGAAGCGCTGCTCGATGAGTGCTGGGACAAGATCTTCTTTACCGGTAGCGTTCCGGTCGGCAAACTCGTCATGGAGCGCGCAAGTAAAAACCTTACGCCCGTGACGCTTGAGCTGGGCGGAAAGAGCCCCTGTATCGTGGATGCGACGGCAAACTTGAAGGTTGCGGCGCGGCGTATCGCCTTTGGTAAATGGCTCAACGTGGGGCAGACCTGCGTGGCGCCCGACTACCTGCTGGTCGATGCGCGCGTGCATGACGAGCTGCTGGACCTCATCAGGGAAGAGGCCCGCCGTATGTTTGGCGAGCATCCGCTCGATAACGAGGATTACGGGCATATCGTCAACGCCAAGCATTTTGCGCGCGTGCGTGGGCTGATCGATCCCGATAAGGTTGTGCTTGGAGGCACGGCGCGCGAGTCATCGCTCAAGATTGAGCCGACGATCCTAGACGGCGTGACCCCCGATGACGCCGTGATGCAGGAGGAGATTTTCGGCCCCATCTTGCCGGTGCTGACGTTTGAGAGCCTAGACGAGGCCGAGACGTTTATTACGGATCGTCCGACGCCGCTGGCTCTGTATATCTTTAGCCAGGATCGCGCAGTTCAGCAGCGCTTTGTGCGTTACGTGCCCTTTGGCGGCGGCTGCGTCAACGACACGATTATGCACTTGGCTACGAGCCATATGGGCTTTGGTGGCATGGGTGCGAGCGGTATGGGGCAGTACCATGGACGCGAGAGCTTCGATACGTTTAGCCACAAGAAGAGCATCGTGAACAAGGCAACGTGGCTGGACGTGCCATTCCGCTATGCTCCTTACGCAAGCTGGAAGCACAAGTTCGTGCGCATGTTTATGCATTAGAAAAGGGTGCAGGTAATACGAACAAGTGTTCCTATTACCTGCATTTTGCGTTAGACTACTGTTATGGAGCACGGATGGGCCAACTCCCTTTAGAAGGGATTTGGTATGAACGTAAGCGATGTTATTTCGTTATTGGCGTTGTTGATTGCGGCTATCGAACTCGGTCTGTTTATCGGCCGAATGAAATAGCCGCCCCCGCGTAAGCGAAGACGGCCACTTCTCACGATGAAAACGTGTATCGGAGTTGGCAAGACCCGCGGCAACGGGTGCCATCCGTGTTCCTATCTTATCTGCAAGCGTTCTGTCGCGCAAGCGTTGAGGCAAACGATTGAAGGACGCAGACAGGATGTATTTGTGTCCGCACGGGACCGTAGACTTCTCAATAAGGTTACACACCGGTTTATCCGGCCGTTAGAGGAGCTGCTATGTACGAGCCTTCGCGTGTTCTTCTGTCATTTCACATTGCAGGATTTCAGTATGCCGATGGCGCCTTGGTCTTGGGCGATCTTAAAGTGGGCGATAAGCTGACGCTGTGTGCCGAGCGCGATAATCCCCATGACCCTGAGGCGGTTGAGATTTATTACGGCAACACCAAGCTTGGCTATGTTCCGGGAAACGAGGTCGGCCCACTGTCCTTGATGATGTATTACGGCCACGAGGACGTATTTGAGGCTCGCGTGCAACAGGTTGCTCCCGAGCGCAGCCCGTGGCACCAGGTGCGCGTTGGCCTCTATGTGGTGGATGCTCGCTAGTCGGCAAGGGAAGCGGCCATGTTTGATGACGACGACCTATTCAATCTGACAGACGATTCGTTTGAGTGGGATCTGCTACTCGATGACGATGAGTTGGAGCAGGATCGTAGGAAACGGCAGGGCAAGAAAACTCAGGGTGACGCTTCGAAAAAGTAAGACAAACGCCGCCGCGGCCTGTTCGGCGGGCTCTTTGGCTAACCGCCGTATCGCTGTGTCTGTATACTTAGCACGAGTTTGACGCGTTGCGAAATGAGGGCATAGACGATGATGTGGTTTACCGCCGACCTGCACCTGGGCGATACGAATATCTTGCACGACATGGATCGGCCGTTTGATTCGGTCGAGGAGATGAACCGCAAGGTCATCGATGCCATCAATGAGTGCGTGGCTGCGGACGACCGCCTCTATATCTTGGGAGACTTTACGTATCGCTTGCCCATGGCGGAGGCGGTGCGCCTGCGCGAGCGTATCGAATGCAAGAATGTGACGCTCATCTGCGGTAACCATGACGGCGACTGGGAAGATCCCGACGCCCCGCAAATTTGGGAAGACGTGCGCGATTACCTGGAGGTTGCTCCCGGCTATGCCAAGGGCCATCGTCTGGTGATGAGCCATTACCCCATGCTCAGCTGGAATGGTAAGGCGCGTGGCGCCATCATGCTACACGGGCATATCCACAGCAGAGGAGACCGCACCAACGCACGCAACCGCGATCGCGAGCGCCCCATTTACCGCTACGATGTGGGCCTCGACGCCAACGAGTACAAGCCCGTAAGCCGCGACCAGATTCTTAGCTTCTTTGGGCTATAGGGCGCCAGAACCACCACAAAGGGGACAGGCACCTTTGTGGTGGCTCTGGCGCCGTTGACATTATGGCGGCGGCGCCTTTTTTGTCCGTGCGGCGCGGTAGAGTGTAGGCGGTTGAAATTTGCGTCCATCGAGGAGCTGCTATGAATGAGATCAAGTGCCCGCATTGTGGCGAAGTCTTTAAGGTCGATGCATCCGGCTATGCGGATATCGTCAAGCAGGTGCGCGATGCCGAGTTTTCGCGCGACTTGGATGAGCGTGTGAAGGCAGTCCAGCGCGAGGGCGAGCAGGCGCTGGAGCTTGAGCGCTCGCGTTCGACGGCTGCTTTGCAGGAGGCAGAGTCTCAGCGCAACGCTCAGCTCGTTGAGCAGAAGAACGCTGCGGCTCAGCAACTGGCACAAGAGGTTGCCAAGCGCGATGCTGAGCTTGCCGAGCTGCGCGCTAAGCTCGAGGGCGCTGCCGCAGAGCGCGAGAGTGCAAGCCAGCGCGCGGCGGTAGAGGCACGAGCCAATGCTCAAAAGGAAAATGCCGAACTCCAGCGTGAGATTGATAGCCTGCGTGCGCAGCTTGGGCGCAAAGATGACGAAGCAAAGCTTGCCGAGTCGGCGGCGCGCAACGCTGCTCAAAACGATTTAGCTGCGCGCGACGCTCAGATTGCTGAGCTGCAGGCCAGGCTCGCCGCGGCGGACAAAGCCCAGGAGATGGCGCTTGCCGCTGCCGCGGCAGAGTCGCAGCGTGAGCTCGATGCCGCTCGCAGCGAGGCCGAGCGCGCGCTTACTGACTATCGCGCGAAGGCGCAGGAGAAGTTTTCCGCCGCAAAGGCTCAGTCCGAGCAAGAGGCCGAGGGCCTGCGTGCCCAGCTGCGCGAGCAGGAACTGATGGCAAAAATGAACCTGTCAGAGGCGGTCGCCGCGGCGGAGCGAGAGCGCGATGAGGCACGTGCCAAACTGACGAGCGAGCTGGCTGTGCGCGATTCTCGCGAGGAACAGGCCAAGGCGGCACACGAGCTCGAGCTTGCGCAGGCCAAGCGTGCGAGCGATGACCTGATTCGCTACAAGGATGAAGAGATCGAGCGCCTTAAGGACATGAAGGTCCGCCTGTCCACCAAGATGGTGGGCGAGTCGCTCGAGCAGCACTGCGAGACCGAGTTTAACCGTCTGCGCATGACGGCGTTTCCTAACGCGTACTTCGAGAAGGATAACGATGCGTCCGAGGGCACCAAGGGCGACTTTATCTTCCGCGAGTGCGACGCAAGCGGTAACGAGGTCATTTCGATTATGTTCGAGATGAAAAACGAGAACGACGAGACCGCGACCAAACATAAAAACGAGGACTTCTTTAAGAAACTCGATCACGATCGTCGCCAGAAAGGCTGTGAGTACGCGGTGCTCTGCACGTTGCTCGAACCCGAGAGCGAGCTTTACAACGCCGGCATCGTGGACGTGAGCTATCGCTACGAGAAGATGTACGTGATTCGCCCACAGTTCTTTATTCCCATGATCACGCTTCTTCGCAACGCCGCCATGGGTTCGCTGCGCTATAAGCAGGAGCTGGCGGAGTACAAACAGCAGAATATCGACGTCACGAACTTCGAAGCCAAGATGGAAAAGTTCAAGAATGATTTCGGTCGCAACTACGAGATCGCGAGCCGAAAGTTCCAAACGGCGATTGATGAGATCGACAAGACGATTAGCCATCTGCAGAAAACCAAGGAGGCGTTGCTGTCCTCCGAGAACAATCTGCGCCTAGCCAACAAGAAGGCCGACGATCTTACCATTCGCAAGCTCACGTGGGGCAACAAGACCATGAAAGCAGCGTTTGACGAGGCACGCGGGGCTGCGACAGAGACAAACGATGAGCCAGCCGAGGCGGATTCGTATGAGGTCGAGGATGCCGAGTAAGGCATAGCGTATAGTGCAAAAGTGGGGCCGCTGGCGATATTGCCAGCGGCCCCGTTTCGTTCCGGTAAGTTCGGCTAGACTTCGAGCAGGTCCTCGATAAAGCCGACACGGTAGTTTTTGAAGATGACCTCGCCGCCGTCTTGCGTGGCGTCCAGGTCGACATCGCCCATGATGCCAAAGTCGTGGTCGCCATCCTCGTCGGCAAAGATCTGGTGCACGTGCCATACGTGCGCGGTCTTCTCGTCGGACTCGTCAATGGAAAACATCGCGGCGCTGCGGGCATCTCCGTCGGTGAGGATCTCCTCGTGCTGCTCATGGTAGGCATCGAGCGCCTTTTGCCAGCGGATTTCGCTCATGCCCCAGTCGTCGTCGAGCTCGCCCAGGTCGCGAACGTGCTCGCGAGCGGCAAGGGTCACGCGGCGGAAGAGCGCGTTGCGCACCAACAGCGTGCAGCCGCGGCGGTCCGCCACGACCTCGTCGATGCCCTGCGGCGGCGCGGCGTCGAGGGCTGCCGGGTTGCCGGCGTTCTCCCACTCGTCCACCAGGCTCGAGTCCACCGAGCGCACCACAAAGCCCAGCCACGAGATAATGTCGCGCAGGCGCTCGTCGCGCTTCTCGATGGGCACGGTGCGGTCGAGTGAACGGTAGGCCTCGGCTAGGTAGCGCAGCAGAATGCCCTCGGAGCGGGCGATGCCGAGCTTTTGAATGTAGCCCTTAAAATCGCTCGCGCCTTCCAGCATATCGCGCAGGACGCTCTTGGGAGAGAGCTGATAGTCGTTTGCCCAGGGCACTTCCTGGCAGTACTTGTCAAAGGCGCCGTCGAGCAAATTCTCGAGCGGCTTTTCGTACGTGACGTCTTGAATGCGCTCCAAGCGCTCCTCATACTCGACGCCGTCAGCCTTCATTTCGGCCATCGCGCGGTCGCGCGCGGCGCGCTCCTGTGCGCGCAGCACCTGCTTGGGGTCCTCGAGCGTTGCCTCGACCATCGAGATTAGATCCATGGTATAGGTCTCGCTCTCGGGATCGAGCAGCTCCAACGCGGCAAGCAAGAACGGCGAGAGTGGCTGATCGAGCGCGAAGTCCTCGGGCAGATCGACCGTCAGCGCATAGTCGATGTCCGGTGCGGCGTCAGCCGGGGCGTCGGGTGCGGGCGGCACCTCGGTGCGAACGACGACGCCGGAATCGATGAGCGTGGCGAAGATTTCGTCGGCGCGAACCTCGAGCTTGGCCTTTTCTTCGGGGGTCTGCAGGCTCGTCTCGATGAGGTCGTGTACGCGGGCGCGGGCATCGCCGCCCTGTTCGACCACGCTAATCACCATGGAGTGCGTGATGCGCAGGCGCGGCTTAAGCGTCTCGGGCTGCGTCTCAATCAGGCGCTCAAAGGTCTGCTTGTTCCAGGTGACAAAACCCTCGGGGGCTTTTTTCTTTTTAATCTTACGGAGTTTTTTGGGGTCGTCGCCCGCCTTGGCCATGAGCTTGGCGTTCTCGATCTCGTGCTCCGGGGCCTCGGCGATTACCATGCCCTCGGTATCGAAGCCCGAGCGGCCGGCGCGACCGGCAATCTGATGGAACTCACGGGCGCGCAGGCGACGCATCTTGTAGCCGTCGAACTTGGTGAGCGCGGTGAGCACCACGGTGTGGATGGGTACGTTGATGCCGACGCCGAGCGTATCGGTGCCGCAGATGACGGGCAGCAGGCCCTGCTGCGCCAAGCGTTCGACCAGGAGGCGATAGCGCGGCAACATGCCAGCATGGTGCACGCCGACGCCGCATCCAAGCAGGCGTTTGAGAATCTTACCAAAGGCCGTCGAGAAGCTCGTTCCCTTTGCTGCTTCTTTGATGGCCTCGCGTTGCTCCTTGCTGGCGATGCCAAAATTGGCGAGCGACTGTGCCGTCGCAAGGGCGGCATCCTGGCTAAAGTGCACGATATAGAGCGGGGCCTCGCCGCGGCGCATGGCGAGCTCGACGGTGCCCTCGAGGGAGGTCGTCACGTAGTCGTAGCTCAGCGGCACGGGGCGTGGGGCATCGACGACCAAGTCGCAGGTAGCGCCGGTGTGTTCCTCGAGTGAGGCGGCGATGGCAGTGACATCGCCGAGCGTGGCGCTCATGAGCATGAATTGCGTGTGAGGCAGGGTGAGCAGTGGCACCTGCCAGGCCCAGCCGCGGTCGGGGTCGGCAAAATAGTGGAACTCGTCCATGGCGACGCAGCCCACGTCGGCGCCCTCGCCCTCGCGCAGTGCATCGTTGGCAAGGATTTCTGCCGTGCAGCAGATGACGGGCGCCTTGGTGTTGATATGCGTGTCGCCGGTGATCATGCCGACGTTATCGCGGCCGAGCACCTGCACAAGGTCGAAAAACTTTTCGCTGACCAGAGCCTTGATGGGGGCCGTGTAATAACAGCGCTTGCCCTGCGCCATGCCCATAAAGAGCATGCCCAGCGCGACGAGCGATTTACCCGATCCGGTCGGTGTTCCCAAAATGACGTGGTCGCCGGCAGCCAGGTCCATGAGGGCCTCTTCTTGGTGGTCCCACAGCTCAATGCCACGGTCGCTCGTCCATTCAAAGAAGCGTTCGAAGGCCTGATCGGGCGTGAGCCATGGTTCGGGCTCGCTGCCGTCCTCGGGCTCCCACCAGGTGGGGGAGAGCGCGCCGAGTGAGCCGAACTCGGCTTCGGTTCCCGTGCCGCCCGAGAACGAGCTGGCGGCCCCGGCGCCGGAGACGGTGCTGGCAGCGGTATCTGTCGTGGTCTGTGCCATGTGGTTGCTTTCTCTCGCGATTGTCCGCCAACTATTATGGCGTAGCGGCGGCGCGGGGTGCCAGTGCGCGAGAAAATGCAGGAAATGGGCGTTCTGCCCAGCCGTTTGGTGCGGTTGCCAGCTAAGTGAGTAGGCTTTTTGCAATATCGCGAGCACATGGCTTTTGCGCAAGGGCTCTACCTGCGGTTTTATGTTTCGCTATGCGGGCTGTGCTTGGCTATTGCAAAAAAGTCTACTCACTTAGGCTTGAGGGCCGTTCGCTAGCGCCTATTTGCGTATGTTTGCCGACGCCGCGACCATCAGAAGCCCCTAGGACTCTTGCGGCAGGCGCTTCTTACCCTTGCGGGCACGGTTTCTGAAGTTCTCGACGGCCTCTTCCATGCCGAGAGGCACGTAGGTGAGCTCATCGAGGTTTTCGGGCAGGTAGCAGGCAAGGCTTTGCTCCTGCGCGCGGCCCGCCGCGAGCTGTTCATCGCTGGGCTGCGCGCAGGGTGTGGCGCAAATACCATATACAGCGGCACCCATCTCGCGCGTGCGGCATTCATATTCGGTCTCGGGATGCTCGGGATGGTCGCGGCGCACGTCATCGCTTACCCAAAGTGTGTCGTAGCCCGCCGCGGCAAACTGCCCCAGGGCGTAGTCGCGCAACGGCTTGCTGTCGGTGCGCAGCGTGACGGTAGCGCCGGCTGCAAAGAGCGGGCGGTACAGCATTAGGTGGTCGACATGGACGAGTCGTTTTTTGGCGTACTTGGCCTTGGGCTGTGGCGTGGGAAAGTTAATGGTGATGGCATCGAGCTCGCCTGCGGCAAACAGCTGCGGCAGCGATTTGGCGCCTCGGGGCAGGACGAGTGCGTTGGACAGCTCCTGCTCGCAGATTTTCTGTGCGGCATAGGCGATGCAGATGGGCTCCTGGTCCATACCGATAAAGAGCGTGTTTGGCTCGTGGGCCGCGCGCTCTATAAGGTACGTTCCCTTGCCACAGCCAAGATCCAGGTGAAGGTGTTCGAAGGACTTGCCGCCTGCGGGCGCACAGGCCTCGCGCCAATCTCCGGCATAGACCTCGGGGTTCGTCTCAATCGCATCGGCGTAGCGTTCCAGGCGCTCCTCGAGCACAAAGTTCTTAGGCGTGCGAACGTGGACGGCTCCCATGAGGCTCCTTGGTCATAAGTGTGGAACGCATAGCTGCACGTTCCGTCAATGGGTTGAAAAAGGGTGGGCATAGTTTGCCCGAAAGATGCGGTGCGGCTCGGCGGCGAGTCGTCGGTGCCTGCAGACGCTTGAGAATCACATAGCGATTGAGCTCTCCGCTGCGACCGTCGGCATGGAAGCGCTCAAGTTCGCGCACGGGGACCTCGCCGCTCTTGTAGAACGTACGGACGCCGCGCACCAGGTCGGTGATCTGCTGATCGTCAAAGTGATGGCAATAGCGGTAGGCGTGGCGGTCGTTTTGCCAGCCAATGAGGTGGTCGCCGGCTTCAAACTGCGCGGAATCGTAACCCTCAAACGGCGGGGTGAGCTCGGCGCGGGCTTCGGCTCGAACGGCCTTGCGCGCCATGCGCTCATCGTTCATGAACTCCCAAAAGCTGATGGCGATGATGCCGCCCGGGCTCGTTTGCCGCACCAGGGCGTCGAGCACGCGTACGCGGTACTCGCACGACGGCACGTGGTGCATAAAGCCAAAGCAGACCGAGATATCGGCGAGCGGGGCGTCGAAAAGCACGTCGGGCGTCTCGGCGGGGTTGAGCTTCATGAGGGCGTCGAGCACGTCGAGTTCCTGGAAGTGCAGGTTGGGAATGCGCAGGGCGTGACCGTGCGCATCGATAGCCAAATCCTGACACGAGTCAACACCATAGAACTCAAACGGGCAGCTGGCATCTGCCGAGGGGTTTGCGCCGTCGACGCCCTTGGCGGCAAGTGCGCCGCCGGCGGCAAAGTTCTCGAATCGCATATTGCCGCAGGCAAGATCGAAGACGCGGACGGGATGCTCGATGGTGGCGACGTCGAGCTGTTCGAGCGCGATATCCATGGTGCGTACCCAGCCGGGCCACGGGGCCTGGCGCGTATCGGAAAAGGAAGCGGAGTGCTCGCGATAGAACGTGTTGTTGAGCTGGATGAGCGATGAGGCGAAATCGCGGTTCACGGCGCGGAACTCCCTCCGTTGGCGGTGCGAAATAAACAGTACGACCATACTACCGTTAACGCCGCAACGGGGACAACCGAGCTGCGGCTCATTGCTTTGTTTGGACACATTTCCGCAGCTCATATGTGCCCGCAACCGCCAGTTGTCAAAAATCTCACTAGAATAGGTGGCATGCTTTTGGCGGTGGCGGATAGATTTTTAACTGTGCAAGGCGCCTTAAGAACACAAACGGTCCGGCGGCACGGCTGGCATCACATAGGAGGAACCATGAATGTAGAAACTGCGCAGCGGCTCGCCGACCTTCGCCGCAGCAAGGGCTTTAGCCAAGAAGGCCTGGCGCGAAAGCTGGGGCTGTCGCGCCAGGCGGTTAGTAAATGGGAGCGTGCGGAGAGCTCGCCCGATACCGAGAACCTGATCTCGCTCGCCAAGCTCTATGGTGTGAGTCTGGACGAGCTGCTCAATCCGAGCGATGAGATTGAGGACGATATCGAGTTTGAGAACGAGGACCGCGCTCGTCAGCGCGAGGCCGAGGCGGCAGAGCGCGCCCGCACCCATGAGGCGGCGGCGCGCGCCACCGAGGCGGCAACGCAGGCAAGTGACGCGGCAGCCAAGGCGGCGCAGGCGGCAAGCTGGAGTGCGCAGGCTGCCAATGCGGCGACGGCTCAGATGACGGGTACCGGTGCGGCTGGTCCGACTCCGGTGAAGGGTCCGTTCCAGTCATTCCCGTATTGGGCCGTGTGCTGGCTGCTGTTCTTTTTACTGATGTTCCTGTTTGGTGCCGGCCCCTTTGCTGCGCTGATCTTCTTCACGATTCCCATCTATCACTGGGTGGCGCGTGCACTCGATGGCGATTGGGCGCGCGGGGATATTCAGGTTGGTCCGGCACCGGTGGCGGTCAGGGCCCAGGGGAAGGATACTTCTGCGGAACCTGATGCTGACGTGGCTACCGCGGCCACCGCTGAGCCATGTGCCAAAGAAGGTGACGAATGATGAAGCTTTCGCATGAATCCAAGCTGCGCCTGGGCGTCGGCATCGGAGCGTTTGTACTGATTATCGGGCTTGTTTTTGGCGTTTCGCGGACTTTGATTCATTTTGATGGCCCGTGGGATCTCGACGATGTTATACCCGGCTTGTCCGGTATGGACGATGTGGTTGATGACGACGATTTTCTGAACGATGGCGGTAACTATTCCGCTCGGCCTCAGCAGCTTTCGTGTACGACCTTTGATGCCGATGAGTTTCGCTACCTCGATTTCGATATCGATGCGGCTACGGTGGACGTCAAGGTTATTGATGGTAACAAGGCTCGCGTTATCGAGCGGGGACGCGTTGCCAATGGTATGGATGCCTCCAAGGCCGCGACGCAGAACATCGCATCCGTCGAGGACTCGACGCTCAAGGTTTCCCAGTTTGGAAGTGATGACGGTAAGGCAATCGATCGCTCAGTTACGGTCGAGCTGCCGCGCCGTGTTGCCGAACATCTGAAGGGGGTCAACGCGCACGTGGGCTCGGGTGATCTGCAGATTGCCGGTGTCACCTGTGATGGTTTCGACCTTTTCCTGGGTGCGGGAGATGTAGAGTTTGCGGGCAGCGTGACTGATTCGCTCAGTGCTGAGGTCGGTTCGGGCGATGTGACGTTCGAGCTCTACCAGGCCCCCGCGAAGTCGATGGACGTGAGTGTGGGCTCGGGCGATGTGGAGATGATGGTTCCGAACTCGACGGGCTTTAAGGCGAGCCTTACCTTGGGCAGCGGCGACTTCGAGAGCGATTTCCTTCCGCTTGGCTACGATGGCGAGACCATATTGAATCTTGAATTCGACAACGGCGATAAGTCTGCTACGTATCGTTTCGAGGTCGGTTCGGGCGACATGTCGTTTGATCCGGAGTGACATGCGGTTATCGAAGACTTATATACCATAGCTGCGCTGTTTGATGGAGGCGCCGGAGCCGTGACGGGCTCCGGCGCCTTTGCCTTTACAATGGGGTCATGGAACAGA
>OASQ01000366.1_pt1 | contig 19536 bp, 10 predicted proteins | sample 1475771 | NCBI WGS metagenome assembly OASQ01 (sample SAMEA2579910, study PRJEB22360) | human gut metagenome | reverse complement strand
AAAAGACCTCCCCCCCAGCCGCTCGTGGCGCTGGTGCTGGAGCCGCCGCTTCGCTGGTCGGTGTTGTAGAAACCGCTGCCCTCAAATTTTATGCCGCTGGCTGAGAACGTCTTGGCCGCCGGGGCACCGCAGCTGGGGCACACGACCTCGGGGGTCTCGGACATGGGATGCTCAACCTCAAACACGTTGCCGCAGCTCGAGCACTTGTAATCGTAGCGCGCCATAAATACTTCCTTTTCAGCACAAAGCGGGCAGATTACTCTGCCCGCAAAAATTCAAACGTCTGTAACTGTACCCTATATCGGGGGTTTTATCACGCTTCGCCCCAGAATCTATGGTTGTTGCGCAGGAGCCGCGCGGTTTTGCCCTCGGCGGCTGCAATGTCCGCCTCGTCAGCCTGCCAGGTCCAGTTGCCCGTGGCCACGCCCGGCACGTTCATGCGTGCGTCGTCGCCCAGCCCCAGCACGTCCTGCAGCGGCATCATCACCAGGGGAGCGTCGCTTGCCAGTGCGTCGCTCATCAGCTTGGCCGCCACCTCAACACCGCTCGGTTCATCGCCGCCCGCAAAAGAACGCGTACACCAGCCGGCGAGCGTCGACGTGTCGTGCGTCGAGGTGTACAGAATCTTGCCGGGCGTGGGATGCACACCGCAACGAACGTCGTAGTCGCTAAACTCCAGCACGTCCATGCCGGGGAAACCGCAGGTCGATGCCATGGCGCGAACACCGGGCGTCAGATAGCCCAAGTCCTCAGCGATAAAGTTGAGCGGACCCAGCTCGTCATAAGCGGTCTGGAACAGGTCCTTGCCCGGTCCCGCCAACCAGCGACCTTCGGCGCAAGCCTTGCCTGCGGGGATACTAAAGTAACTGTGGAATCCCAGGAAGTGATCCAGGCGCACGCGGTCGTAGAGCGAAAACGCACGACGCAGGCGATCCATCCACCAGCTATAGCCGTTCTGCTTCATGTGGTCCCAGCGGAACGTCGGGTTGCCCCACACCTGGCCCTCGGGCGCAAAGTTGTCGGGCGGCGCGCCGGAAATCTCGATTGCCTTGCCGGTATCGGACAGCCAGAAGTTCTCAGGTTCGCTCCACGCGTCTGCCGAATCGTCCGACACGTACATAGGAATATCGCCGATAACCTCGATGCCCTTCTTGTGCGCATAGTTCATGAGCTCGCACCAAGCCAAGTCAAAGCGGTACTGCATGTACGCCTGAAGCTCGGCCTCGTTGTGGAAGCGCTTGTCGTCGATCAGATGCTCGTTGTAGCGCGCGACATCTGCCGGCCAATCGTGGCGCGACTCGCCCTCAAAGTACTTTTTGACGGCCATATAGACGCAGTATTTCTCGAGCCAATCGGCATTGCGATGCTTAAACGCGGTGTACAGCGGGTCAGCATCCTCGCCGCCGCGGGCCTTCCAGGTCTCAAAGTCGGCTGCCAGCTCCTCGTGGCTCTCGGGTAGGAGGTCGATATTGCCTGCAAAGGCCGAAGGACCGGCGTAAGGGGAGCGGAAGAAGTCCGTGGGGTTGACGGGAAGAACCTGCCAGTAGCGCATGCCCATGGCGGCCAGATGGTCGATAAAGCGACGCGTGGGCGCACCGATCGTACCGGGTTTGCCGTCGTCGGTCGGCACCGATGTGATATGGCACACAACACCCGCACCGTGATCGAGCGGCTCCTGCAGGCGCTGCTCGGCGTGGTGATAGATGATCGACGAACCCAGTGGGTACAGGTCGAGCGTGACCGTACCGTTGTGGATCTCGCACTCGTGACCGCTAATCACATCGCTCGCGCATTCGCCGAGCGCCGGAATCGTCACGCGGTGTGAATTGCGCAGGCTGCGGTTGATGATGACGGTCGCGGACTCGCCGTCTTTACCGGTACGGTTGTAGGCCAGCACCTCGTCATTGAGCGCGAAGGCCTTGATTTCACCGTCGATCATAAACGGCAGCGCGCGGCGCACAGCAGATGCGTTCTTGACGATCGCGAACGTATCGAAGTCGTGCAGGTCTTCCTTGGTCGGCATGGTGCGGCGATTACCCGGATCGGTGAGTCCCTCCAAGCCGTACTCGTCACCGTAATAGATTGAGGGAACGCCCGGGAACGTCATCTGCATGAGCGTCGCCAGCCAAAAGCGGCTCTTGGCCAGGCCCATGGAGTTCTCGTCCAGGCGCCATTTGCTGCGCTCACTCTCGGGCAGCTGCGACTCGTCGGGGCCACCGCCGAGCACCGAGATAATGCGCGGGCGGTCGTGGCTCGACAGCAGATTGAGCGCGCAGGATAATGCCTCGCGCGGGTAGTTCTCGCGCAGGGTCTCGATATCCTCGGCAGCTTGGTAGGCGTTTTTGTAGCCCATCAAAAAGCCGATGACCATGTCGCGGAAGGGGTAATCCATAGCAGAGTCCAGCTCGGAGCCCTGCAGGTAGCGACGCAGATGGCCGTAGCTGATCTTGTTGGAGGCGTCTTCCCAGACCTCGCCGAGCAGCAGTGCGTCGGGCTTCTCGGCGAGCACGGCCTTTTTGATCTCGGTCAGGAAGTCATCGGAAAGCTCGTCGGCCACATCCAGGCGCCAGCCGTGAGCGCCGGCGCGCAGCCATTTACGAATGACGCCGTCCTTGCCCAGGAGCCGCTCGCGTACCAGTTCGGAGCTCTCATTGATGGCGGGCATATTGCCCACGCCCCACCAACAGTCGTACGAGCCGTCCTCGTGGAAATAAAACGCATCGCGCCACGGCGAATCCTCGCTCTGCCACGCGCCCACGCCGGGGTAGTTGCCGTAGCGGTTGAAGTAGATCGAATCGTCGCCCGTGTGGTTGAACACACCGTCCAGAATGATGGAAATGCCGAGCTTCTCGGCCGCCTCGCACAGCTCGGTAAAGTCCTGCTCGGTGCCCAGAATCGGATCGATCTTGGTGTAATCGGCGGTGTCGTAGCGGTGGTTGCTCGCGGCTTCAAAAATGGGGTTGAGGTAGATGGCTGTAAAGCCCAGCTCGGCGATGCGAGGCAGGTCTTCCTGGATGCCCTTGAGCGAGCCGCCGTAGAAGTCCCAAGTTTTGATGGAGCCGTCCTCGGCGCGCTCGTACACAGGCGGCTCGTTCCAGTCCTCGACCATGCGGCGCTGAATGCCCTTACGCGGTTTTTCGACCTCGGCCAGCGTGCGCTCGCGCCAGTGCTCGTCGCGGGCATAACGATCGGGGAAGATCTGGTAGACCATACCGCGCTCGTACCACTCGGGACGAACTTTGCGGTGCTTGTAGACGGTGATCTGGAAGGACGGGACCTCGGCGTAGTTGTAAGTTACGCCCTCGCCACCGGTGCGACCCTGCGGTGCGCCCAGGCGGACCTCGGGCTGGCCCTCGATATTGCAGATAAAGCTGTACCAGATAAGACAGGGCTCGGTGCACTCAAGCTCTACGGTAAATATGCCGTCGCCCTCGTGCGTCATGGGATACAGAGACTCACCGATCTCATCGACCCAGGTGCGCAGCGTAAGCGTTGCCTGGTTGGGGTCGGCATCCTCCAAAATCACCGAGAGCGAAACGGAAGTTCCAGTGGTCACAGCGCCAAACGGAGTGCGAAACTGCGGCAGACGGCTGTTGTGAATCAATCTCATAATACGGTCCAGTTCAATAGAATCACGGCCTGCGGGCCATGGGCTTTACGCACAGGATGTAAGTATATCTGTTGTACACAGGCTGTATAAACAACATCCGTTTACCATCGGCGAACGGTTGTCCTAGAAAATCGTTTTACCAACTACCTACAGAGAAGGGGCGCCCGGTTGGAGCGCCCCTTACTTAGGGTTTGATGAGGTTTTAAATCGTCTGTGGGCTAGCGGCGCTTGCGGGTGGCCGTGGCCTTGCGGACGGACGTCTTCTTGGTCGGAGCCTTTTTCTCTGCCGGAGCGGCGGGGGAGACCGGAGTCTCCTTGGCGGCCTCGGCCTTGGGCTCCTCTTTGGCAGCAGCAGGCTTAGTCTCTGCCTTGGGAGTTGCGGCCTTTGTCGTGGTCTTCTTGACCGTCGTCGTGCGCTTTCGCGTGGTGGCCTTGGCAGCGGACTTGGCCTCGACGGTTGCCTCCGCCTTGGACTCGGCAGGCGTCTCCTCGACTTTGGCGGCTGGCTTTGCGGCTGCCTTGGTCGTGGCTGCCTTGGTGGTCGTTGTCTTCTTGGCGGTCGTGGTCGTCTTCTTGGCAGCAGTCTTTGCCGGAGCCTTGGCGGCCGGTTTGGCCTCAGCGACCTTGGCCTTTACCTCGGGAGCAGCCTCGGCTTCGGCGGCTTTCTTGGCAGCGGCGGTCGTGCGCTTGCGCGTGGTCGTTGTCTTGGTAGCGGTGGTTTTGGTTGCCGCCGCCTTGGTCGCAGTAGCCTTCTTAGCTGTCGTCTTGCGAGTCGTGGTCTTCTTTGCCGCAGGCTTCGCAGCAGGCTCGGGCTCAGGAGCAACCTCAGCCTTCACCTCAGGCTCGGCCTTTGCGGGCTCAGCTTCATCCGGCTTCTCCTCGGCCTTGGGCTCCTCAGCGGCCACCGGCTCAGCAACAGCCTCTGGCTCGTCGACAACCGCCGCCGGCCTCTCAATCTCCGGGTGCATAAAGAAGTACAGGTCCAGATACTTATCGGCCGAGCGCGTCCAGCTAAAGTCCTGGCTCATGGCCTGCGTGACCAGCTGGTTCCATGCGTCGCGGTTATCCCAGAACAGACGCGCCGCGCGGAATACCGCATCGCCCATCTCGTCGCCGTTAAAGTTGCTAAACGAGAAGCCCGTGCCCTCGCCGGTAAACTCGTTGTACGGGATCACGGTGTCCTTCAGGCCGCCGGTCTCGCGCACGATGGGCAGGGTACCGTAGCGCATGGCGATGATCTGCGACAGGCCGCAGGGCTCAAACTTCGAAGGCATCAGGAACATGTCGGCGGCAGCATACATGCGCTGCGACAATGCCGGATCGAACTCGATGCGAGCCGCCATGGTGCCGGGGTACTTGTCCTGGAAGTAGCGTAGGCCGTCCTCGTAGTCGCGGTCGCCGGTGCCCAGCACCGCCACCTGCACGCCGCCGGCCAGGATGCGGTCGAGCGCGTACATGACCAGGTCCATGCCCTTCTGGCGCGTCAGGCGCGTGACCATCACCATGAGCGGGCGGTCGTCGCGAACCTCGAGCCCCAGCTCTTCCTGCAGCTTGGCCTTGCACACGGCCTTGCCGGAACGGTCCTCCACGGTGTAGTTGGCGGCAATGCGCTTGTCGGTCGCCGGGTCAAAGCCCGCCACGTCAATGCCGTTGAGGATGCCCTGCAGCGCGTACGAACGCTCGCGCAGCACGCCGTCCAGGCCCTCGCCAAACTCGGGCGTCTGGATTTCGTTGGCATAGGTGGGGCTCACCGTGGTGATGGCGTCGGCATAGCGCAGCGCGCCCAGCATGTAGTTGATGCTGCAGGCGTCGCAACGCAGCTGCGAGGCGGCCGCCGGAATGTGCGCCACGCCCAGGATGTCCTCCATCACGGTGTCGCTAAACTGGCCCTGGAACGCCACGTTGTGGATCGAGAACACGGTCTTGACGCGGTCGTACAGCGGCAGGCCCTGGTAGAACTCGCGCAAAAACACGGGCGCCAGCGCCGTCTGCCAGTCGTTGCAGTGCAGGATGTCGCACTCAAAGCCGGCCGGCAGGTGCTGCAGGCTCTCGGTAATGGCCTTGGAGAAGAACGCAAAGCGCTCGCCGTCATCAAAGAAGCCGTACGGATAGTCGCGCGCAAAGTAGCGCTCGTTGTCGATGAACATATAGGTGACGCCGTCGTGCTCGAGTTTCTCGAGTCCGCAGTACTCGTTACGCCATCCCAGGCTCACGTAAAAGTCGGAGAAGTGCTCCATCTGCGCCTTGTACTCGTCCTTGATGGTGGCGTACTTTGGCACCATCACGATGACCTCGGCGCCGGCGCGCACAAGCGCCGCGGGCAGCGAGCCCGCTACGTCGCCCAGACCACCGGTCTTCACAAACGGCGCGCACTCGGCCGAGGCAAACACGATCTGCATCTTTTTGCTGGAATCAGCCATATTGTCTCCCATGTTGTTATTCGAGAATAGCCGCCTGGCGCGAACCGGGCGGCTATTCTACATGTTACGAGCGATGTTGCGGTGCCAAAGCTAGCTCGCGTTGGTGATATCAGAAGTTAACGGGGCCTTTCCCAGCACCAGGATGTTCTCGGGCGTGCCGCGAAGCTCGGTGTTGGTGGGAACCACGTTGTTCTTGTCCAGGATGGCGTTCTCAACGCGGGCGCCGCTCTTGATGACGCAGCTCTGGTTGATGATCGAGTTGGTCACCGAAGCGCCTTCCTCGACCACGACGCCGCGCGACAGGATCGAGTTGCGCACGGTGCCCTTGATGATGCAGCCGGCCGAGATGATCGAGTTGCACGCGTGGCTGCCGGTCGCATAGCGCGAAGGCGGCACGTCGTGGGCCTTGGTCAGGATCGGACGCTCGGGGTCAAAGAGCTGGTCGGCCACGGTCTGGTCGAGCAGGTCCATGCTGCGGCGATACAGCGACTTCTCGCTAAACACGCCCACGACCTCGCCCTTGTACTCGTAGCTGCACACGTCGATGTTGCCAAAGTCGCCCTGGAGTGCCTCGAGCAGGTCCAGATAGTCGGCGGCCTGGTAGTGGTCGATGATCTCGAGCAGCGTCTCGCGGTTGACGATGCAGCAGTCCATAGAGGCGTTGTCGCCATACACGACGCCGGCGCTCACGCCCGTCAGGCGGCCGTTCTCGTTAATTTCGAGTTTGGTCTCGTCATCGACGTTGCGCGTAGCCTTGCAGTACACCACGGTCATCTGGGCGCCGGAGTTCTCGTGCGCGTCGATGATGGTGTTGAGGTCCATGTTAAAGATGATGTTGGTGCCCATCATCACAACGTAGGGCTTGTCCGAGCGCTGGAACAGCGTCTTGTTGGAGATGATGTCGCGCAGCAGGAAGCGCATGCCGCCCTTGGTGGTGCCATACGCGTTGCCGGGCACCATGAACAGGCCGCCCTTCTTGCGGTCCAGGCCCCAGTCCTTGCCCGAGCCCACGTGGTCGATCAGCGAGCGGTAGTTGCCCGGCATAACTACACCGACGGTCTTAATGCCGGCATTCATCATGTTGGACAGCGGGAAGTCGATCAGGCGGTAGCGGCCCAAAAACGGGACGGACGCGATGGGGCGATCCTTGAGCAGCACGCTGCCGTAGGTCGAAGAGTAGTTAGCGGTGATATAACCGATGGCCTTGCGATTGATCATCGGATCATTCCCCCTTCCCGATAACGACGTCATTTCCAACGACGGCCGTATCCTTGGTGGTATCGACAGAGCCGAGCTTCACGCCCTCTTCGACCGTGGAGTTCTCGCCCAAAATAGCGCGGCAGATGTGCGCGCCGCTCTTAACGTGCGCGCCCGGTAGCAGCACGGAGTCCTCGACCACGGCGCGCTCTTCAATGATGACATCGGTCGAAAGGATCGAGTGGCGAGCGGTGCCGTAGATCTTGCAGCCGTTGGAGACCAGGCAGTCGTCCAGGCGGCCGTCCGGACCAATGTAGTGCGGCGGACGCGTTGTGATGTTGGACATGATGGGGAAGTGCTTGTCAAACAAATCGAACTCGGGGTTGTTGCCCAGCAGGTCCATCGAGGTCTCGTGGAAGCTGGCGATGGTGCCGACGTCCTTCCAAAAGCCGTGGAACTCGTAGCTGTACAGGCGCTTGCCCTCGCCGAGCAGCTTGGGGATGATGTCCTTGCCAAAGTCGTGGCTCGAGCGCTGGTCCAGAGCGTCCTCCTCGAGCGCCTCGATCAGCACATCGGCCGAGAAGATGTAGATGCCCATGGACGCGAGATTCGAATCGGGCTTATCGGGCTTCTCGGTGAACTTGGTGATGCGGCCGTCCTCGGGGTCGGTGGTCAGGATGCCAAAGCGGCTGGCCTCTTCCCACGGCACGGGCATAACGCTCACCGTGAGGTCGGCGTTGTTCTCAATGTGCGTCTTGAGCATCTTGCGGTAGTCCATGCGATACAGGTGATCGCCCGAAAGAATCAGGACGTACTTGGGGTCGTTGGCCTTGATGTAGTCGAGGTTCTGCGTAATGGCGTCGGCCGTGCCCGCATACCAGGCGCCGCCGGTCTGCGTCTCGTACGGCGGCAGGATCGACACGCCGCCGTCGCGGCTGTCAAGATCCCAAGCCTCGCCGGAGCCCACATAGGCATGCAGCAGGTAGGGGCGATACTGCGTCAGAACGCCCACCGTGTCGATGCCCGAGTTGGAGCAGTTGGACAGCGAAAAGTCGATAATGCGGAACTTGCCACCAAAGCTAACCGCCGGCTTAGCGATCTTTTGGGTGAGTGCCCCCAATCGGCTGCCCTGTCCTCCTGCGAGGAGCATCGCGATGCATTCTTTCTTACTCATCGATTTCTCCTTCTGTCATCGATGTTCCTAAACCCATTAGCGACGGGCGCGGCGCAATGTCACGCCCGTCGAGTAATGCCGTGCTGGCATAGGGGAACTCGCGCGCCTTTACGCGTGCCAGATCTCGTCGCGGTACTCGCGAATGGTGCGGTCGCTCGAGAACCAGCCGCTCGAGGCGGTGTTGAGCAGGGCCTTGCGGTTCCAGGTCTCCTGGTCGCCGTAGCTGCCGGTGAGCTTCTCCCATGCATCCACGTAGCTGCGGAAGTCGGCCATGACCAGGTCGGGGTCGTTGTTGTTCATGAGCTCGTTGTAGATGCTCTCGAAGTTGCCCGAAAGACCCGCAAAGGTGTTGTCCTTGAGCTCGTCCATCACACGGCCCAGACGCTCGCGGTCGCCGTTGAGGGTATCCCACGCAAAGTAGCTGTTGGATGCCCAGAGCTGCTCGACCTCGGGAGCGGTCAGGCCAAAGATGGCCTCGTTCTCGCGGCCGGCCAGGTCGGCGATCTCGATGTTGGCGCCGTCGAGGGTGCCCAGCGTAATGGCACCGTTCATCATGAGCTTCATGTTGGACGTGCCCGAGGCCTCCTTGCCGGCCGTGGAGATCTGCTCCGAGATCTCGGCGGCAGGGTAGATGAGCTGGGCGTTGCTCACGCGGAAGTTGGGGATAAAGCAGACCTTCATGACCTCGTTGACGCGCGGGTCGTTGTTGATGACATCGGCCACGGAGTTAATGAGGCGGATGGTCTCCTTGGCGAAGGTGTAGCTCGAGGCAGCCTTGCCGCTAAAGATGAAGGTCGTCGGCGTCACGTGGAAGTTGGGATCGGCGATGCGACGGTTGTAGATGTCCATCACCTTCATGATGTTCATGAGCTGGCGCTTATAGGCATGGAAGCGCTTCACCTGAACGTCGAAGACGGTGTTGGGGTCAATGACCAGACCGGTCTCGGCCTTGACGTAGGCGGCCAGGCGCTCCTTGTTGGCGCGCTTGGAGGCACCCACGGCCTTCAGGAACTCGGTGTCGTTCTGGAACTCTTTGAGCTTCTCCAGCTCAAAGGCGTCCTTGAGCCAGCCGTCGCCAATGGCCTCGGTCACGAGCTTGGCATAGGTGGGGTTGGCCTCGGCAAAGAAGCGACGGTGCGAGATACCGTTGGTCTTGTTGTTGAACTTCTCGGGCGTCAGGGCATAGAAGTCCTTGAGCACGATGTTCTTGATGATGTCGGAGTGGATCTTTGCCACGCCGTTGACGCTGTGGCTGCAGATCACAGACAGGTTGGCCATGCGAATCTCGCCGTCCCACAGGATGGCGGTCTGGCGCAGACGCTCCTGCCAGCCCTCCTGCGTGGTGTCGAACGACTCGTGCCAACGACGGCTGATCTCGTCGATGATCTGGTACACGCGGGGGAGGAGCTTGGAGAACGTGCCGATGGGCCACTTCTCCAGAGCCTCGGGCAGGATGGTGTGGTTGGTGTAGCTCACGACCTGCGTCACGATGTTCCAGGCGTCGTCCCACTCGAGCTTCTTCTCGTCGATGAGGATGCGCATGAGCTCAGGGCCGCACATGGCAGGGTGGGTATCGTTGGTATGGATGGCCACAAACTGCGGCAGCAGCTCCCAGTTCGCGCCGTGCTCCTTCTCAAAGGTGTCGAGCAGGCTGTAGATGCCGGCCGAGACAAACAGGTACTCCTGCTTCAGGCGCAACAGACGGCCGTGCTCGCCGGCGTCGTTGGGGTAGAGGATGGCGCTGATGGCCTCGGCCTCGGCGCGCTCAGCGTCGGCCAGGGCGTAGTCGCCGCGGTTGAAGGCCTCCAGATCGAAGTGCTCCTCGACTGGCTCGGCGGCCCAGACGCGCAGCTTGTTGACGGTCTCGCCGGCATAGCCCACGACGGGGATGTCATAAGGGACGGCCAGGATGTCCTGCGTGTCCACCGTGCGGTAGAACGTGCGGCCGTTCTCCTCAAAGCCCTCAACATGGCCACCAAACTTAATGGTCACGGCCTTGTCCTGACGACGGACCTCCCAGGGATAGCCGTGGGTGAGCCACTCGTCGGTGGCCTCGACCTGGCTGCCGTTGACGATCTCCTGCTTAAACAGGCCGTAGCGGTAGCGCATGCCGTTGCCGTAGCCGGCAATGCCCTCGGCTGCCATGGAATCCAGGAAGCATGCGGCCAGACGGCCCAGGCCACCGTTGCCCAGTGCCGGATCGGGCTCCTGGTTCTCGATGACGGACAGATCAAAGCCCATGTCGTCGAGCGCCTCGGCGACCATGTCGCGCACGCCAAAGTTGAGCAGGTAGTTGTCGAGCAGGCGGCCGATCAAAAACTCGATCGAGAAGTAGTACACGCGCTTTTTGCCCTCGGCGGTGACGCGGGCGTCGCTCTTGGTGGCAACGGTGCGGGCCTTCTCGGCCACGAGCTTGGCTAGGGCGTTAAAGCGGTCAAGGTCGCTGGCGGCCTCGACGCTCTTGCCGCTAATGCTCATGACGGCATCGCGATAGAGCTCGGTAAACTCCTGCTTGTTGTCGAAGATCTTATTCATACGTTCCTTTCCCCCGGGGATGTTTCTCCCGGAACGGTTATGACTTGTATCCTACGCCCCCGCGGGGCGGGTAATTACCGTGGTAACGCCTTTGTTACGCTTTCTTGGCAGGAGCCTTAACAGCAGCTGCCTTGGCCTTGGGAGCAGCCTTTTTGGTGGCTGCCTTTTTGGCCGTGGTGGACTTGGCCGAAGCCTTGGCAGCGGGCTTGGCAGCCTTCGCCTTGGCCGGAGTCTTCTTGGCGGCTGCGGCCTTGGGCTTTACCGTGGACGTACGCTTGCGCGTCACCTTCTTGGGCTCCTCAACCACGGGCGGCTTATAGCTGCTGGGACCGCGGCGCTTTAGCACCACGCCTGCCAGGCCGGGCACCTTGATCTCGATGGAGTCCATCTGCCCGTTCCAGGGATAGGGCTCGCTCGAGCAGGTGTAGGGCTCCTCGCCGGCGTATCCGCTGCCACCGAACTCGGGACGGTCGGAGTCAAAGATGACCTCCCAGTCGCCCTCGCGCGGCACGCCCACGCGGAAACTCTCGTAGTTCGCCGGGTCAAAGTTGATCAGAATCACCAGGTCGTCATCGACGTCCTCTCCCTGACGCACAAAGCTCACGATGGACTGCTTGGAGTTGTCCGCGTCGATCCAGGTAAAGCCGTCGTCGGTGTAGCCGCGCTCGTACAGGGCGGGCTCGGCGGTGTACAGGTGGTTGAGCGCCTTGATAAACGCCTGATGATGACGGTGGGTCTCGTACTCCTCGGTCAGGAACCACTGGATGGACTCGTAGTAGCGCCACTCAATAAACTGGCCGATCTCGTTGCCCATAAAGTTGAGCTTGGCACCGGGGTGCGTCATCTGGTAGAAGGCCAGCGTGCGCAGGCCGGCAAACTGGCGCCACCAGTCGCCCGGCATGCGGCCGATCAGCGAGCACTTGCCGTGTACGACCTCGTCGTGGCTCAGCGGGCAAATAAAGTTCTCGGTAAAGGCGTACATGATGGAGAACGTGAGCAAGCCGTGGTTGCCGGGGCGCCACGGAAAATCGGTCTGCATGTAGTGCAGGGTATCGTTCATCCAGCCCATGTCCCACTTGTAGTGGAAGCCCAGGCCGCCGTCCTGCGGCGGATAGGTCACGAGCGGCCACGCGGTGGACTCCTCGGCCATTATCATCACGTCGGGGAAGTGGGCCTCCACGGCGCAGTTGACCTGGCGGATAAACGCGCTGGCGTCCAGGTCCTCCTCGGTTCCGTATTTGTTGAACTTCTTTTGGCCCGGATCGTCGATGCCAAAGTTGAGGTACAGCATGCTGGACACGCCGTCCATGCGAATGCCGTCCACATGGAAGTTCTCGAGCCAGTACAGCACGTTAGAGACCAGGAAGGAGCGGACCTCGCCGCGGGCAAAGTCAAACTTGTGCGTGCCCCAGTTGGGGTGAATCTCGTGCTCAAACAGCATGTGGCCGTTAAAGGTGGCAAGGCCGTGGGAGTCGGCGCAAAAACCGCCGGGCACCCAGTCCATGATCACGCCGATGCCCGCCTCGTGGCACGCATCGATAAAGTGCATGAGCTGCTGCGGGTTGCCGTAACGCGACGTGGCGGCATAGTAGCCGGTCGTCTGGTAGCCCCAGGAGCCATCGAAGGGGTGCTCCATAAGCGGCATGACCTCGATATGCGTATAGCCCATGTCGCGCACGTAGTCCACGAGCTCGACCGACAGGTCGTCGTAGGTGTAGAACTCGCCGCGCTGCGCGGGGAAGGGGTCCATGGGACCGGGGTAGTTGCCGTACTCGTCCGGCTCGCCCTGTGGCGCGTCGCCGTGGCGCTTCCACGAGCCAATATGCACCTCGTAGATGTTGAGCGGCTGCGACATATGGTTGTGGCCGGCGCGGCGCCTGAGCCACGCGGCGTCGTTCCACTTGTAGCCATCAAGGGTCCACAGCACGCTCGCCGTTCCCGGAGGGCACTCGGCCTTAAAGGCATACGGATCGGCCTTATAGAGCTTTTCGCCCTCGTTGGTCTCGATAAGGTATTTATAGAGCTGACCCTGCTCGGCGCCAGGAATAAAGCCTTCCCAAATAGCGCTCGTATGCACGGGCACCAGCGGGTTGGCTTGTTCATCCCAATTGTTGAATTCACCGATAACGTGGACGCTCTTTACGTCGGGCGCCCAAACGCAAAAACGCCAGCCGCGCGTACGCTGCTGCGTGTCGGGATGCGCGCCCATCTTTTCCCAGCTGCGCTCCCACGTACCGATGCCAAACAGATAGACATCGTCTTTGGTGAGCTCCGGTGCGTGCGGGGCGGCTTTACGGGCAGCGGGCTTTTTGGTTGCTGGCTTTAGCTTTGTATCGCTCACGTTTGATCCCATCATGACGCGGCAGCGTATTGCCTTGGTGACTAGATGCGAAAGGTCCAAGGCTGCACGAATCGAAGGGACGGCGAAGTTTCTGTGATTCGTTCCACCTCGCGTGCTCGGTGGAACTTTCGGCAAAAACTACGATAACACCTGTACGTTAGTTTTATGAACGAAAGCGGATTTGCGGGGACGTTTAATCGGTAAGCGACATGTTTAGACCACTGGCAGAATTGCCGTGGTAAAACTCTTGACAGTTTTACCAATTTGGGTTTCAAAATTGTCTGGCTGACGTTTGGTAAAACGTTTTTAGCAGGTTGTTTACCCTTTGACATCGAAAGGTTCGTTTATGCCCCATTCCGCCACTCCCAAGGTTGCTTTTATTTTCGATTGCGATGGCACGCTGGTTAATAGCACCCCCGTTTGGGCTTATGCTCAGCCCGAGTTATTGCACCGGCACGGTGTCGACGTGACGGTCGACGATTTTGCCCAGTTTGAGCATTTGTCGCTGGAGGATGAGTGCCAGGCCTACCACGACACCTGGGGCATTGGCGCGAATGGCGAGGAGCTCTACCGTGAGCTGAGCGACATCCTGATCGATGGCTACTCCAAGGTGCCGCCGCGCGAGGGGCTCCTTGCTTTTTTGGAGCAGGCGAAGGCGGCGGGCATTGCCATGTGCGTTGCCACGTCCACGCCGACCGAGCTGGTGCAGTCCGCGCTCGCTGGTGCCGGGCTCGACGCTTACATGGAGTTTGTTACCACGACAGGCGAGGCGGGACGCTCCAAGCAGTTTCCGGATGTGTATGAACTTGCGCTGCGCCGTCTGGAGGAGCGCCACGGCCACAAGTTTGAGCGCGCTTGGGTGTTTGAGGACGCCGTCTTTGGCCTAAAGAGCTCTGGCACCGCCGGCTTTAAGCGCGTGGGAATCTATGACCCGCACGGCCGCATGAAGCGCGACGATGTGCGCGACAACTGCGATATCTTCATCGACAGCTACGAGGAGCTGGATTTGGATCGCGTTCTTACGTATGAAGGTTAGGCGAGGGCTGTGGCTTGCAAGGTATTAGTGGTCTGCGGCTCGCCCGTGGTGGCGAGCGCGGATCTGTTGCGTAGGCTAGCAGGGGAGTGCGACCACGTTGTCGCCGTGGACCGCGGGCTCGACGCGTTGCTGGGCGCCGGCCTTGGCTGCGACGTGTATGTGGGGGATGCCGACACGGTGAGCGACGCGGGTCGCGCGCTGGTCAATGCCGCCACCGACTTTGAAGTTGAGCGCCACGACCCGTACAAGGACTACACCGATCTGGCGCTGGCGCTCGATTCCGTCCGTCGTCGCTGGCCGGGTGCCGAAGTGGTCGCGACCTGCGCCACCGGCGGCCGTCCTGATATGGCGCTTTCCGTACTGGGCCTGCTCGCAGGCTACGATGACGCCCCAGTCTGGATTGCCGAGGACGAGACCACGGCCCGCATCCTTCGCGCAGGTGAATCGTGGACCATCGAAGGCGCCGAAGGCAAGACGTTCTCCATTATCGCCATTGCCCCCAACACCGAGGTAAGCGAACACGGCCTAGAGTGGGAGCTAGACCACAGCTCCCTGGGCCTGTTGGCCGACACGGGCATCTCTAATGTCGTCCGGAAAACGGCCGAGATTCAAGTCCACACCGGCACCGCCATCGCTTACCTATATCAATAGGCATTTAGAATCCGACCCAAAAAAAATCCTTGCACGCCGCGCCAACTTCCCCTATAGTATCTCCTCGTCACGGGGGCGTAGCTCAGCTGGGAGAGCGCTTGACTGGCAGTCAAGAGGTCAGGGGTTCGATCCCCCTCGTCTCCACCATCGTGAATGCAAAGGCCTTCGGAATCCCGAAGGCCTTTTTCATGTCAAAACGCCTCGCGTCACAAATCCTTCCTTACACCAACAAAAAGTTGCACAATTTATTCCCCATGTCTGCACATAGTTTGTTAGACAAGCGCAATTACCAGTGCAGCTCGCTGCTCCATTTAGGCTTCAGAAACGCTCCTAATCACCGTTAGCACCCCAATAACCTGCATCAACGTGAACAACATCCTAAAACAACCCTCTTAAGCACGCTTAATGAACGATATGTTGTCCGCCACAAGTTAAATCAGTTTCACTAACTGCTTGTGCTAGAATACCTAACGTTACATGAGTTCAACTGTGCTCACGGCTCCTGTAAGTCACAAAGCACAGGGTCGATCAGCATCCGGCCGTAACGGCGGTGTTAGAAAAACCACGAGCTCCAATATTGATTGCCATGCGCGATTTTGTTCTTTTTACGGCTAATTACATCTTCGCTTTAGCCAGTGCAATAAGTTGCTACGGCAAATCACAGCAGTCCTTCAGCTGGCTGCATGCGGTCCAGTTTTGAAATCACTCGACCGGCTCGCATGCAGCCAGCTGAGGTTATAGGCATTTTTGCGATACGTGCCTGTGACTTCAGTGCTGCTTTTATACATACCGTTCACGGTGGGACAGAGCCACGTGCTTGTCTGACTGGGGTCAGGGTTTGAATATGGAGCGCCTTCGCGCACAAGCGCCCTGGCGAAGCCATACCCAAACCCCGTGAGCCACACGTAAGACAGCAAGGGGGTGATGCTCGTGTGGTATGTAATCCAGGTCATTAACGGTCGCGAAGACGTAATGCGCGAGCGCATCGAGCGCATGTTGCCAGCCGGCACCATGCAGGAGCTCTTTTATCCCCAATTTCAAACCGAGATTAAGGTACACGGTGAATGGGTCAATACGACCAAGCCGCTCTTTCCCGGTTATCTTATCTGCGATACGGCAGATCCACGCACCGTGCAACAGTATCTGCTGCGCATGGACGACTTTGCCCGGGTGCTTGCCCAGGACGGTCAGTTTGTGCCGCTGGCAAAAGAAGAGGCTCAACTCATAAGCAGCTTTACGCATAGGGGAGACCGCGTAGTGCCCATGAGTGAGGCCCTAAAAGACGGCGACCAGGTCGTAGTAACTGCTGGTCCGCTACTGGGCCACGAAGGCCTCATCAAAACCATTAACAGACGCAAGAGCACTGCTTATCTGGAGCTCGACTTGTGCGGCCGACGCGTAACCACCCGCGTTGGCCTTGCGGTGCTTTCAAAAGAGCAGCGCGTTATGCGCAATCACAGAAGAGCGATCGCCTAGCTGCAAGCTCGCAAGCGGACGACCGAAGGCAAAAAGTATCGGGGGAGGGGCTCTTGGAGCCTACGATGATGACCATGGCACAGGGCGCGCGGGAGACGCGCACGGCCGCCACGGCGAATTCCGTCACTGCCGCAGCCGGTGCTGCGGGGGATTACCTTACAAACGAAGAAGCGTACAAGATGCTGCGCGGTGCCAACTCCGGCGTGAAGCCCGAGCTTGGGCACAGGCTCTACCGCGTTGTTAAGCGTACGGTGGACATTGTCGCCGCCGGCGGAGCCCTGGTGTTGCTCTTTATTCCCGGGGTAATTCTGAGCGTGGTCATTTGCATAAAGAGCCCGGGCGCCAGCCCCCTATATTCACAGTGGCGCGTGGGCCGCGTGCGCAAAGACGGCACGTTCTACCTGTTTAAGATCTACAAGTTCCGCAGCATGGTTCCCAACGCAGACCAAATGCTCAAGGACTTGCAGGCCCAAAACGAGGCCACTGGCCCCATGTTTAAAATGAAGCACGACCCGCGCATTATTCCCGGTGTGGGTAACTTCATTCGCAAGCACAGCATCGACGAGCTGCCCCAGCTCATCAACGTGTTCTTGGGCCAAATGAACCTCATTGGCCCGCGCCCCGGCCTGCCGCGCGAGGTTGCCCTGTACAGCGAGCACGACATGAAGCGCCTGGCGGTAAAACCCGGCTGCAGCGGTCCTTGGCAGGTAATGGGCCGCAGCCACCTGGGCTTCAACGAAATGGTTGAGCTGGATCTTCACTATATAGAGAATCGCAGCCTGCGCCAGGACCTGCGGTTGATATTCGGCACGCTGAAGACGATGTTCTCTGGGGAAGGTGCCGTGTAGCATGCGCATCGCCATGATAGGCCAAAAGAGAACGGGTTCGCGCGAGGGCGGCGTAGAAGTGGTGGTAGGCGAGCTTGCTCGCCGTATGGCAGACCTTGGTCACCAAGTAACCTGCTACGACCGTATGGGCGAAGGAGCTCCTTCCGAGCCCTACGAGAAGGATGGCTACCGCATCGTTCCCGTAAAGGCTCTGGACATCAAGGGGCTCTCTGCGCTCACGAGCAGCTTTGCCGCAACAAGGGCCGCCATCAAAGACGGGGCAGACGTAATTCACTATCACGCAGAGGGGCCGTGCGTCCCCCTTCGTTTTGCGCGTTCCGCGGACATCAGGACCGTGGCAACGATCCACGGCCTGGACTGGCAGCGTGCAAAATGGGGCGGCTTGGCTTCCAAGTACATCAAGTTCGGCGAGGCGACGGCGGCCAAGTGCGCGGATGCGCTCATCGTGCTTTCCCGGGGCAATCAGGAGTACTTCAAGGAGGCTTACGGCCGCGAGGCTACGCTCATTCCCAACGGCATCACTCCCGAGGCGGATCTTCCCGCGAAGGAGATCTCCGAGCGCTTGGGGCTCACCCAGGGCTCCTATGTCCTCTACCTCGGTCGCATTGTGCCCGAGAAGCGACCGGAACTGTTGGTGGAGGCGTACAAGCAGGTAAAGACGGATAAGCGCCTGGTTATCGCGGGCGACTCCTCCGATACGGACGACTACGCCGTGGCGCTCAAAGAGGCTGCCGCGTCCGACCCCCGCGCGCTCTTTACCGGCCACGTTGAGGGCAACCTGCTCTCCGAGCTGTACTCCAACGCGTATTGCTACGCGCTCCCCTCCGACGTTGAGGGCCTGCCCATGAGCTTGCTGGAGGCCATGTCTCACGGTGCGGCATGCGTTACCTCGGATATTCCCGAGTGCGCGGATGTTCTGCAGGGTTGCGGGCTCACGTTCCCACACGGAGACGCGGGGGCGCTGCGCGACGTGCTTGAAGGCCTGATAGCGGATTCTGCCCAAGCGGAGAGGCTGGGCGCCATGGCACGTGACCGCGCGATTAATGGCTATGACTGGAACAGCGTCGTCCAAAGGACGCTTGCTTTGTATGAGGGTGTTGCGTAATGAAGATCCTTCTTGTAAATAAGTTTCATTGGCGCAAGGGTGGAAGCGAGACGTACTACTTTGCTCTTGCCGATGGTCTTCGCGCTCTTGGGCATGAAGTTGCCTTCTTCAGCATGGAAGATGAGCGTAATGAGCCGACTGAGTGGTCGCGTTACTTTGTAACGAATCGCGACTATAACGGACCGAGCTCTATTGTCGATAAGGCGAAGGCCGTGCAGGCACTTGTGTATTCCAAAGAGGCGCGCGAGAAGTTCGATGCGCTGTGCCGTGAATTCCAGCCCGATGTAATCCATCTCAATCTCACTCATAGGCAGATTACGTTTTCCATCTTGGACGCTCCTTGGCTAAAGCAGCATCCAACGCCGGTTGTGTATACCTCGCACGACTTGATTCTTGCTTGCCCGAGCTATCTTATGCTTGATTCCGAGGGCAACGTTTGCGATTCGTGTCTCGGGGGTCATTTTGGCAATTGCCTTAAGAAGAAGTGCGTAAAGGGTTCGATCGCAAAAAGCGCGTTAGCGGTGGCTGAGGCGGAGTGGCTTAAACGGCACAAAACCTATTCACGTCTCGATCGCATCATCTGCCCGAGTGAGTTCATGCGGAACAAGTTTATTGAAGCGGGGCTTCCCGAGCGTCAGCTTGTCCTCATGCGGAATTTCCTGAATCCCGATTCGATGTCACGGGAAGTTGCCAACCAAAATAATGAAGATCCCTACATGCTGTATCTGGGACGCCTTTCTCGCGAGAAAGGCGTGTTAACGCTCGTGCATGCTTTTGAGAAGGCGGCACCGGTGATCCCTGATTGGCGTCTTGTTATTGCAGGCGATGGCCCTGAATGTGATGCTGTGAAGGTCAAAGTTTCCGCAATGCCAAACGAAATAAGCTCGAGGATTGAGCTGGTTGGATATAAAACCGGTGACGCCCTGCGCGGACTTGTGAATCGAGCCACTCTGGCGGCTGCGCCGTCAGAGTGGCTCGAGAACGCGCCATATGCGGTTCTCGAGGCACTCGCCGCGGGCAAGCCCGTTATCGGTACGAACATGGGCGGAATACCCGAGCTGGTACGTGAGGGTGAAACGGGCTTCCTGGCTGAAGCCCACGATGAGGCAGGACTCGCAGATGCAATCCGTAGGGGTGCGGCGG
>OASQ01000361.1_pt1 | contig 19752 bp, 14 predicted proteins | sample 1475771 | NCBI WGS metagenome assembly OASQ01 (sample SAMEA2579910, study PRJEB22360) | human gut metagenome | reverse complement strand
AGTTGATCTGAACCCCCCCCCCCACGCCTCCCTATCGCAGCCAATACAAAGAAAATAATCGCTCCAATGGCAAGAAAAGCAGCAATGCCTTTTAGGCCTTTCTTATACAATTGTTTATATTTTGTCCAATAGGAACGTATGTAATATTTCATAGCATTATTATATCATGATGCATTTATAATTTTATTTTAATGGGGCCCCAAAACATATCGGCCTGAATATTGAAAGGAGTGTCCCATTAAAATAAAATAGCTCTACTAATCTTTAAGATGTTATGCTTTTGCTTGTTTACCGTATTTTACAAGGCTTTCAGCTTCAATTTCTTCTTGAGTGCGGTAGTCTTGCGGAATGCTAGACAAGCGAATCCAACTACGTACAGCTTCTACCAATACGATAAGGATCATGAGGAACATGGCAGCACTGAATGCTACTAGGATCCATTTACCAGCTGGGATATAGCTGTTAAATACGTTTTCAAAGTCTGCAGCAATAGCAACGATAGCCATTAGGATACATGGAATACCTGTAACCCATGCATAGCGTTTGCGGCCAAGTCGCATAATAACTGTAGTACTTACAGCCAATGTCATAGTACCTAATAATTGGTTAGATACGCCGAATAGAGGCCAAATAATACCGATGTTACCTTGTAGAACTAGGTAGCCCCACAAGATACAAATTAAAGCTGCACAACCATATACGCCAGGAGCCCAATGTTGGTCGTTGAATTTAGGATGGAAATGACCTAATAATTCTTGAAGTAAGTAACGACCTACGCGAGTACCAGCATCGATCAAAGTCATGATGAACAAGGCTTCGAACATGATACAGAAGTGATACCAGTAACCCATCAAGTGATCCATGTTAGGCAATCTGGAGAAGATATGAGCCATACCTACTGCTAAGGATACGGCGCCACCAGGACGGTGCATCAAGTCTTCACCAACCATTGCGGACAACGCTGGCAATTCATGAACTTGAAGTCCTAACGCTTTGAAGGATTCTACTGTGGAGTTAATAGCAAAGTAATCGTCTGGATGCAATGCAGTCGCTGCGATCAACGCCATCATAGCGATGAAGCCTTCTGTTAACATTGCGCCATAACCGATAGGTAAGATTTCTCTTTCATTAGTAAGCATTTTAGGTGTTGTACCAGTTGCAATAACAGTATGGAAACCAGATAACGCACCACATGCAATAGTAATGAAGATGTAAGGGAATACAGAACCTTTCAATACAGGACCGCCACCCCAGATATAAGGAGTAACAGCTGGCATTTGGATTTCAGGCATTACGATGATAATACCGAGAGCCAAGGCGCCAATTGTACCGATTTTAAGGTATGTAGACAAATAATCACGAGGAGCGAGCAATAACCATACTGGCAATGCTGCTGCAAAGAAACCATACACGGCAAGCATAATTTCAATAGTTTGCAAGTCGTATGTGAACCAAGAAGCATATTCGCTAGCTGCGATGTTAGGACCGTAGATAATGCCTACGAAGATTAACGCTACACCAATGATAGTAGCCTCTTGGATTTTACCAGGACGCAACCATTTCAAATAAATACCAATGAAAATTGCAATTGGAATTGTAGCAAATACGGAGAAGAACCCCCATGGGGAGTTATGCAATGCGTTAGCTACTACTACAGCCATACCCGCAAGGGTGATAATCAATAAGAACAATGTAGCAAGCATAGCACCGAAACCAGCTAATTTACTGATTTCTTCGCGCGCAATATCCGCGATTGACTTACCGTCATAGCGAACTGAAGCGAATAAGATAACCATATCATGTACAGCACCAGCCAATACAGAACCGATTAGGATCCATAAGGCACCAGGCAAATACCCGAACTGGGCTGCAATAACAGGACCTACGAGAGGGCCTGCACCTGCAATGGCTGCAAAGTGATGACCAAAGGTTACCCATTTGTTAGTTGGCACGTAATCGTGACCATCGTTGTGAACCATAGCCGGCGTCGGACGATATTGGTCCAAGGTCAACACCTTAGCCGCTATGAAAGCCCCATAAAAGCGGTACGCTAAAATTAGAATACACGCGGAGGCTATAACTAAGTAAATACCATTCATAACCATATAAACACCTCCAATTGTCTTGTGTGACATGGTGTTATATAAAAATATCTGATAAATCTTTTGCACATCCATGCCACATTGGCTCTCTAAACTTTTAGTACTTACAATAATTATTGTATATCTAAACATAAAAGTGTCAATTATCGATTTATCATTTTGAATGCACATTATGAGTTAAAAGCATAATTAAAAAGCATTCTCCGTTAATAAGAGAATGCTTTTATCGTTTTATTTTGATAGTAATTATCTATTGTCTTACGACGATGCCTGCTTCATGAAGTGCTTTTTTAATATCTTTTATTGTTAATATTTTGTTATGTAGCAATGCGTCAGCAAGAGCTCCAGTTACATTTGTCTTTGTAAATAAATCCACAAAATGCTGTATATTTCCAGCACCACCAAAGGCCGTCACAGGCACATCAACAACCTCTGCCAAGGCTTGATATAATTCAATATCAAAGCCAAGACCTGTGCCATGTCTATCGATACTCGTTACCAATAACTCACCTGCACCACGGTCTACCGCTTCTTTCGCCCATTCTAAAGCATTTTTGCATTGTGCCCCCGGATCATTGGATGTGCCATGTCCATAAGCATACCACATTTTTTCAAAAGGATTATATTTTACGTCTAAGCACACGACTATGCCTTGATTGCCAAACTTCTTTGCCCCTTCTGTGATAAGGGATGGATTAGATAGTGCCGCTGTATTAATAGAAACCTTATCGGCACCAGCTTTCATAAGCTGCATCATATCCTCCACAGAAGCAATGCCACCACCTACAGTTAATGGCATGAATACCTTATCCGATGCATTAAGTACTATATCAGTAAAGGTTTTACGGCCTTCTGTTGTAGCCGTTATATCTAATAATACAAGTTCGTCCGCTCCTTGTATCTCATAACGTTCCGCACATTCAACAGGATCGCCGGCATCAACCATATCTCGGAATTGCACACCATTCTGGACACGACCATTGGCCACACTGAGGCAAGGGATAATACGTTTCGCTAACATAGAATGACCCTCCTATTGTTTCGCCGCTGCATAGGCTTCCGTAATATTGCCAAATGCACGCAATAGATTTAAACCTACTACACCACTTTTTTCAGGATGAAATTGCATTCCATACACTCTACCGCGCTCTACAACGCCAGGTACATCGATACCATAGTTTGCAGTGGATGTAATAAATTCAGGGTCTGTATCTACATAATAGGAATGAACGAAATAGGTATATTGATTGTCTACATTGCTGAAAGCACTGTCTGGATGGTGCACTGTATTTTTGTTCCACCCCATGTGAGGTACACTGAGGCCAAGGTTACGAGGGATTTCTTTTACCTTGCCTGGAATAAGTCCTAAGCCTGGTGTTGGACCATATTCTTCGGACTCTTCAAATAATAGCTGCATACCCAAGCAAATACCTAATAATGGTATTTCTCGTTTTACCACTTCATGAATGACATCGACGAGACCACGTTCCTTAAGAACGGCTACTGCCGACGCATAGGCGCCTACACCTGGCAAGAGAACGCCATCAGCATTTAGTATAACCTCAGGATCTGCTGTTAGCACCGCATCAAGTCCGATGTAGGCCAACGCTTTCTGGACATTAAATGTATTGCCCGCATCATAATCTATAATGGCAATCATAATATACTCCTTTCAACAGCCTTAATGAGCCCCAGTCATCACTAGGGCTCGTCGTTCACGTTATTTTCGTTAAATATATTCTCTAAACAGGATAAAAACTCCTGCCATTCAATTGGGTAAAAGCTAAACTCCATTCTATAGAATGAAACTTGATATCATAAGGCGCGAATTATTAGTATATATGATATATCCCATATTGATTAATTCATGAATTGTTTTAATATACCGCGCATAACAGCTCCATCTTGAGCCATTGGAATGGTAAGTCTCAACCAACCTTCTCGTTGTCCGCGACGCACTTGATAGCCTTCTTTTAGCCATGCATCGGCTAAGCCTTCCGCATCAGATACAGCAAAGAAAATAAAGTTCGCTTCACTCTTGTAGTAGTGAATACCTAATTCATCAAACAAGCTTTCCCATTTAGCCCGCTCTTCTGCATTTTGAGATATCGTTCTTGTTAAGAATGCTTGATCATCAAAAGCGGCTTCTGCTGCTACTTGGGATAAAGTATTGAGATTATATGGCAAGCGGATAGTTTGCATATAGTTAGCAAGCTCTAAAGGCGTCATCATATAGCCTACACGGTAATTTGCAAGACCATACGCTTTGGAGAAAGTTCGCATAATAGCTACATTTGGGAACTCATCTAGCAATGCACGTGCTGTAGGAACATCTACGGACGTAACGAAGTCAATATAGGCCTCATCGATGATAACTAATGTTTCTTTTGGTACTTTTGCAATAAAGTTACGGATATCTTCAACAGTCTCATAGGTACCTGTAGGGTTATTAGGATTACAAATCCATACGAGGCGTGTTGTGTCATCTACAGCTTTCAACAATGCGGCGAAATCATAGTGACCTGTTTCAAAATCAGCTTGGACCTCGCGAATTTCAGCGCCCTCAACGAGACCATTTAAAGCATACTCGGAGAAGGCTGGTACGCTTACCACAATGGAGTCACCAGCGCTGATCAATGTTTTATTGACTATGGCAATAACCTCATCTAGGCCTACACCGATAACGAGTTGCTCTGGTTGTACCTTCCAATACGCAGCCAATTTCATACGCAAATCAGTAGCGTTACCATCAGGATAATAGTTAGCATCATTATGTGTTACATAGCTAAGAATAGCCTCACGCACTAATGGAGATGTACCATATGGGTTTTCGTTGGCTGACAAGCGCACTAATCGGTCTACCCCAAGGCGTTCCTTTACCGCTGTAGCAGGCTCCTCTGGTATATAGGGTTTCAATGTGCGAATTATCTCTTTCATAGGCTATCCTTTCTAACTATTTTCTTAACGTATATACACGCGTTCAAACTCATTTTTTGTTTATATACTCGTCTAAACTCATATGTACGTATTTCAATGCAAATACATTTATTAAAACTCATATGAACTGATGTAAGCTCATACAATAGCGTGCATTATAAATTCGTAATCTCTGGGCGATCTGTAGTCTTGCTCACTACGCCTTCACGGCTCGCAAGTTCTGCCTCAATGGCTTCGTAAGGAATATTTTTCTCTGCTAATAATACGAGCAAGTGATACAACACATCTGCTGTTTCGTAAATCAACTCTTGAGGGTCTTCGTTCTTTGCAGCGATGACAACCTCTGTCGCCTCTTCGCCTACCTTTTTCAAGATTTTATCGAGACCTTTATCAAATAAATAATTCGTATAAGAACCTTCCTTAGGTTGCGCTTTGCGGTTCTTAATAATTTCGTATAATTCGTTCAATGTTTGTTGTGCCATAACTAACTCCAATCTACATCATTAAAGAAACAGCTTGTGCTTCCTGTGTGACACGCAGGGCCTTCTGGCTTAACTTGAATGAGCAATGTATCTCCGTCGCAATCGAGGGCCATACTCACCACATGCTGCACATTGCCACTCGTGCCGCCCTTGTGCCATAGTTCTTGGCGAGAACGAGACCAAAACCACGTTTCCTTTGTTTCTAGGGTTTTGTGAAAGCTTTCTTCGTTCATCCACGCCACCATGAGCACGTCTTTTGTGTCTGCGTCTTGCACAACCGTTGGCAATAAGCCATTTCCTTTTTCAAAATCCGGTTTCATATAGTAATCCTTTAATACAAGTAATCTTTTCAAAATTCAATGTTTTGTTTAGTACCTTTACCATAGTGGAGGCATTTAAGCCGTTTACCATACTCTAATTATGTAAATTACTTTTATCGTACGGTAATTCCTCGAGCTCGTAATTCGTTTTTAAGATCAGGAATTTTAATTTCTCCAAAGTGGAAGATAGATGCAGCTAGTGCACCAGTAACGCCAGTTTGCTCGAAGAGGTCTATAAAATCTTGAACCTTGCCGGCTCCGCCAGATGCGATAATAGGTACATCTACAAAGGCTTCAATGGCCTTATATAGTTCGATATCAAAGCCAGATTTAGTGCCGTCCTTATCCATGCTCGTTACAAGCAATTCCCCTGCTCCACGAGAGACAGCTTCCTTAGCCCAATCGAGGGCTTTCCATTCGGTGCGCTTACGACCACCATGCGTATAAGCGTACCATTCGCCAGTCTCTTCGTCTGTTTTTACATCGATAGCCACTACCATACATTGGTTACCAAACTTTTGAGCTCCTTCTGTGATGAGTTCAGGATTTGCAAGAGCTGCCGAATTCAAAGATACCTTGTCGGCGCCAGCTTTCAACAAAGCCGTCATATCCTCAATGCTCTTGATACCACCACCAACGGTGAGCGGCATAAATACCTGGGAAGAAATCTCTTGCACCACGTCGCGCATGGTGGTCCGTGCATCGACAGTAGCCGTAATATCTAAGAATACTAATTCGTCAGCCTGTTGCTGTTCATAGGAGGCCGCAATATCTACGGGACTACCTACATCTACGAGATTAACAAAGTTAACCCCTTTTTTTACGCGCCCATCATCCACATCAAGGCACGGAATAATCCGTTTCGCTAACATAATTCTACTCCCCACTAAATGTTATCAATCTATTTCATCGGTCATGCTAAACAACACATGTTGTAAATACTACAGGAATAGCATCAGCAATATAATTACCGTTGATTGTACCCGGCAATTTCCTCTAATGTAATCGTTCCTTCATACAAAGCCTTACCAACGATGCTATCCATAACGCCTTTGGCTTCAAGGGATTTAATATCTTCTAAATTACGAACGCCCCCAGAGGCAACGATACGTGCCGCAGGGAATTCTTTTTGCAAATCTCCCAGCAAGTCCTCGTTAGCGCCTTGCATGGTACCATCACGGTCCACATCGGTAACGATGAAGTACTTTGCGCCGCCTTCAATCATAGCGCCGATTAAATCCGTCATAGGCACATCGGATTGATCGAGCCAACCTTCAGCAGCGACCTTACCGTTTTTACCGTCTACGCCGATGACGATGCGCTCTGCACCGTATTCTGCAATCACTTGTTTCGTAAGCTCTGGATTTTTGAGGGCCACAGAACCTAGGATAACACGGTCAACGCCTAAGCCTAAATAGAGGTCAACGGCCGCTTTATCTCGGATGCCTCCACCGATTTCAAGAATACCTGTGAAAGCTTCACGCACTGCTTTTACAGTGTCTATGTTAACAGGTTTGCCCGCCTTAGCACCGTCTAAATCGACGAGGTGTAGGGCCCCAACCTTAGCCTCTTCATATTGTTTTGCTTGGTCTACTGGATCAGGATTGATTACCGTTTCCTGTGCAAAGTCACCTTTATAGAGGCGAACGCTGCGACCATCTTGTAAATCTATAGCTGGAAAAATCATAGGTTCTCCTTTATTCAATGACTATATTAAATAACGCCCTTTGTGGAATTTCCCCCTTGAATATCTGGGTTAATCGTAACGGCCTTGCGCAATGCACGACCTGTAGCCTTAAACATACTTTCAATGATGTGATGTGTATTACGACCATATAAATTGCGAACATGTAAATTCATAGCAGCACTCATAGCAAGAGCTTGGAAGAAGTCCTCTACTAGTTCGGTTTCAAAGTTACCACCTAGAACAGGAGTGCTCCATTCACCTTGGAATACGAGGTACGGACGACCGCTCAAGTCAATCACAACTTGCGTTAAAGCTTCGTCCATAGTAACCCACGCATCACCGTAACGCTCGATGCCAGCCTTATCGCCAAGGGCTTTCACCAAGGCCTGCCCTAAAGCCAATCCGATATCCTCCACAGTGTGGTGAGCATCTACATAGGTATCACCCTTTGCCTCTACTACGAGACCAAAGCGCCCATGTTTCGCCAGCAGTGTCAACATGTGGTCAAAAAAGCCAATGCCTGTGGAGATAGAGCTCGTTTGCGCCCCATCAAGGGTAAGTTCTACTTTAATATCTGTTTCTTGAGTGGTGCGTTGCACCGTACCTGTGCGTATCATAACGACCTCTATACCTCAAATCTATTTTATAATCTAGTATTCAATCTATATTTTAAATATGTATATAAATATAGCTGCCAACTCTATTTTCTACTATTCTTTATAACTATTCTTTATAACTATTTTTCAAAACGTACTTCGATAGCGCGCGCATGTGCTTCAAGGCCTTCTGTACGAGCTAATGTAGTAATGTGTGTTGCTACTTCCTCTAACCGTTCTTTTGTAAATTGTGTAAAGGATGTACGTTTCACGAAATCATATACACCAAGTGGAGATGAGAAGCGCGCTGTACCGCTCGTAGGCAATACGTGATTTGTACCGCCTACGTAGTCACCCAATGGTTCAGAAGCATAAGCGCCAAGGAATACGGAGCCTGCATTTTGAACGAGGCTCATGTAGCCCATTGGATCTGGCAATTGGATTTCCAAATGCTCTGGCGCTACTTCGTTCATAACCGTAAACATGTCTTCAACACTGCCCATAACGGCAATATAACTGTTATTTTCAATAGCAGGACGAGCGATGCTTTCACGAGGTAACAATTTCAATTGACGTTCTACCTCATCAGACACGATATTTGCCAGGCTTTCACTAGTAGTAACCATAATAGCGCGCGCCCGAGGATCATGTTCCGCTTGGGACAAGAGGTCTGCCGCGAGATGAACTGGATTAGCACTATCGTCGGCAATAACACCGATTTCACTAGGGCCCGCAATCATGTCGATGTCAACTTGACCGAATACTTGGCGTTTTGCAGTGGCTACGTAAATATTGCCAGGGCCTACGATTTTATCGACCTTTGGAATGCTTTCAGTACCATATGCAAGGGCCGCCACGCCTTGAGCGCCGCCTACTTGGTATACCGCATCAACGCCAGCAAGCTTGGCAGCACCCAATACAGCAGGATTGATGCCGTCCTTTTGGGGAGGTGTAACCATGACGATTTCTTTAACGCCTGCAATTTTAGCTGGCAACGCAGTCATGATAATAGTAGAAGGATATGCTGCAGTACCGCCAGGAACGTAAAGGCCAACGCGAGCCAATGGAATCACCTTTTGACCGCGAATGATGCCCGGTGTATCCATATCTACAAAGCCTTGCTCAATTTCACGGCTGTGGAACTCTGTAATATTAGCCTTTGCCTTTAATAATGCGGCCTTTAAATCATCAGATAAGGACTCATAAGCAGCATCGATTTCCTCTTGAGGCACCTTGAAGTCTTCGATAGACACACCATCGAATTTTTCAGAGTATGCTTTTAATGCCGCATCACCATTGGCGCGAACATCAGCAATGATATCGTACACGCGGCGTTCAATTTCCATATCTGTAGTTTGTTGCGTATAATTTCGCACGATACCGAGCATCGTATCTAATGTTTCCTTATAAATTTTCATGTCATGTCCTTCTTCCTATATGCTATTCGCACTATTAGTTCTATCTCTTATTTATTAATGGCTTCTGAAAGCTGATCTATAAGTTCAAAAATAGTATTTCTCTTTTGTTTTAACGCTAATGGATTAGCTACTAAGCGAGTAGAAATCTTTTGTAACCAATCGAAGATTTCTAAGTTATTTTCCCGTAAGGTTGTACCAGTTTCAGTAATATCTACGATGGCATCAGCAAGTCCTACTAACGGAGCCAACTCAACGGAGCCTTCAATTTTGATAATTTCTACATCTTGAGCTCCAAAGTACTGTTTTGTAATGGTTGGGTATTTTGTACCGATACGCTGACGGCGGCCTTCTTTAGGATCATAGCCTGCCAAAGAGGCCAAGATAAATTGGCATTTACCAGTTTGTAAGTCTAGCATTTCATAGCTTGTATCGTCTTGTTCATCTAATACGTCACTACCAACGATACCGAGGTCTACAACGCCATTCTTTAAATATGTTGTTACATCTGGGCCTTTAGCGAGGATAACCTCTATAGCATCGCCCAACGGAATGATGAGCTTACGCGCCTTGTTACGCAATGGCTCACAGTCTACGCCACAGGACTCCAAGAGGGGAATGAAATCTTTCTCTACGCGCCCCTTTGTAAGAGCGATACGCAATTTACCATTATCTTGATTGTTGCTTTCACCATTCAAGGTCACATCGGTCAAGACGTCGATGTTGAAAGCCATCCCCACCGCAGGCATTGGCGTACCATCAAAGCTAGATAGCAAGCCGTCATAACGACCACCGCTAACGATGTATTGGGACACACCGTCCACATAACCTCTAAATGTGAGGCCCGTGTAGTAGGATTGAAGCGGCTCTGTAGACACGTCAATGCGAACCTGTTGGCCTGTTTGAGCCACTTGGTTGGCCATATCTACGAGATTATCTAAAATGCGTTGCGCCGCTGCAGGCAAGATGATTTGATTGAGCTCATCCTTAATATCTCGGACCGTACCAAACAAGCGAGGCCATACAGTTAAGAATGGATATAACGCACTATTTTTAAAGTCGGAAATCAACTCGTTATAGCGTGGCAAGTATTTAGTAAACAAAGCATCTAAAAGCTCAGTTTTTTCTTCATCACTAAGGCCAAGTGCATCGGTAATAGCGCGAGAAAAACGAGCGTCCCCAATTTCTAATAACAAATTATTACCAAGTTGCATTTCGTTTACCTCTTTAATGATGGCGAAGCACTCTTGCTCGGCTTCAATGCCTTCATAGCCTACCATCTCGATGCCGCCTTGCGTAACTTGGTTCACATCGCCACGGTGCTTTTTATTTTTCATGAACACATCGCCCAAGTAATAGAACGTGCGAGGCAATTCAATATTGGTAGTCGCCAAGAAACGACCGATTGGCATGGTCAAATCAGGACGAATTACGACGGACTCATCAGAACTATCCATGAACTCGTACATATGCTGACCGCGCCCCATTGCATAGCCATTAAATACATCCTTGTACTCCACAAGAGGTGTAGAGATCTTTGTGTATTGGCGGCTACGACATAGACCGAGCACATATTGGCTCACATCATCCTTGCGCTCCGCTACGGCCCCTATATCATCACGGAACCCCGTAGGTAATTGCTGCTGTACCATCGTAAACATCCTTTCTATCATTTCATTTCTCATGTCTGTGAAAGCATCATATAATCAGTTTCAAACGAGTTAAATGGCTTTCATTTACCTATGAGAAAAAATTTACCTATATCGATACTTTTCTATTTTATCGCTTTATCTAGTTAAAGTATGAAATTATAATATAACGGTTCTATAGAATTGTCAATAGAACCGTTAGTATTACTCAAATTTAATTATGGGTCATTATAGGAAATAAACCTAGTTGTTGAAGTATTTATACCGTTTATTTTATCATATTAACACAGTTTAAAGTATAGCATAAAGAATTTCCCTGTTAATAAAGTGTAGTTTTCCTTATTGATAACTAAAGGGGCACCTCCTTCGAGGTGCCCCTTTGCTATGGTTTCTTAAAGAATTCCATATCATTAGTCTAATATAGTAAAACAATATATATTTTCTATTTAAAAAAGGACTTTTCTAAACGCATAAGCAAACACGATAATCCCCCATAATGCAGAAAACGCTGCAATAAGGCCCTCTTTAAAATATATACTATCTCTTTTTTGACAAAACCCCGTGAGTATTGTAAAAAAGAAGAAAATCAACCAAATACTGCCATAATCTACTATAAATTTATAATCTTTATCCATTAAAAATTTAAGATTTAATACCACTAAACTTATAATAGAGATTATAGATAAATACTTTGTTAGGCTACCAAAAATTCTATGTTTTTTCATATATTCATATTTTTCATCAAATGAACATTTACGGATCTCAATTTTATATAACCCTATAGATAATGATATAGATATAAAAACAAAAAAATATCCTAATATTCCAAGTTTACTCATTTTCTCCCCGTTTTCCAGAGTTTATACTCTTCTCTTAACTTATCTTTCTCAAGCTCTGCATTAAAGCTATATATTGTATTTCCCACTACAAAACCTGTACCAACAAAAGCAGCAGCAACAGGTGTACCTACCACTCCCGTACCAAGTGTAGCAGCAGAACCACTCGCGCCAATAGCTAGTGATGTTTTATCCAATTCATCGGCCTTTTCAATCAAATCAGGGCGACCTTCAAACTCAATTCTATTTTGATTCATATTAATTGCAGTAAACGCAGCATCTCCAGCCAACCCACCGACTTCCATTGCTACAGCTTTGCTTGCACTTTTTCCTAAAATTGTTCCTAATTTTAGCGCTTTATCTGTCGATATAACTTTATTAGTCAACCTCTCCCCCTCATGATGTAATCCTCCGCCAACTAACCAAGTACTAGATACTCCACCAGTTACAGCAATAGCACGATTAACGTCTTTTTTAGAAACATCAGTAGGATTATTAATTTCACTCATCGAAACATTATATGCTTGCGTAGCTTCACTTTCACCACCAACTACTTGTTCTGTCTCAATAGGTGGTGTATAAGGTTCTGTATACTGGTCTTCATTTCGAGTTCTATTACGTTCTAAGGCTGCTTGAACTGTTTCGTTAATTTCAGCTTGATATGCATCTTGATCTTTATGGGCCTGTTCAACTTCCTCTTTGCTATAATAGCCTTCATTCCCCCCTAATATATCAGCACGCTCATTAATCGTTAAGGTATTATCTACTGGTCTATCAGCAAACTGGTAACTTGGACCATCGCCCTTAGTTTCAACCAATCTACGCTTCATAAACTGTATTGGATCATCCATAAACTCAGAAAGTTCAAAACCTTGATTATACTTGGCGCTCATACGTGCTACATAAGCGCCAGATTGTCCATTTTGACCTAAGCTCTTATTCGTAGCATACCCCAAAATATATGCTATTTGTTGCAAACGCTCTGGATTTACATATTTCTTTCCATCTGGGCCAGTTATTGTTCCAGCCATTTTCTCTAATTCTGGCATCATAGCTTCAGTTAAGCCACCTACATAAGCACCCTCTGAAAATTTAGAGCCACCTAACGAAGAGGTAGCACCTCCAAATAACGCATGCAATGCAATTTTACGGGGATCTCCATCTTTCCATCCTTCATGTTTTGCAATTTGATGGATGGCTTCATTAGCATTAATGCTGAATAGATTCGCCAATTCTTGTTTCTCTTCAATAGATTTGCGATTAAAAATTACTTGTAATGTATTTAGTGAATGTTCTATATCATTATTTAACATTTTTACATCCACTATATCTCCATTCTTAGTGATTATACCATCACTAATCACACTTTTTGTAACAGATGTAGACTTACCATTAGCACCAAGGCCACCTGTTGGAGTTAATCCAAGCTCTTTATAAATCTTGTTTAATTCATCTTTACTTTTTGACTTTATATCTCCAAATTTATTATATTGTACTCCATTCTCTCGAACTGAATATTCAGCCTCATTTTGAATATATTTCATCTCAAGAGATTTAGTAGTCAATCTATTCTTAGCTTTTGGAGCCTCACTTTTAATAATAGCACCTTCTAATATAGTACCATTTCCTACATTAATATCATAGCCATCTTCTCCAGCATAAATACCTGCTTGGTGAGTCACGCTTTTCCATTTACTGTCTATACGCCCTATGCTAATCCCGATAGTACCTGTTGGATTCTTGATATTTGGTTTGGATGATACCAAAAATCCGCCAGACTTACTGTGTTCTTTAAAATTATCTACATCTTGTAAACTTTGCATATGTAAATCACGACCTGTATCAACTTCAACTTTCTTACCAGATACAGTAGAACCAATAATATTAGTATCTTGCTTTGCTTTAAGTTGAGCTAATTGTACTGCTTTTATTGTCGTTGGTACATAGCTTTCTTGATGGGTATCGCCATCTTGACGCACCATATGTCCACTCGCATTAATATCGAGAAGACCGCCACCAGTTAAGCTAATATCCGCACCTACACTCCAACCAGAGTTTTTATAAGTATTCTTAACATCTACAGTATTTTTACCGGCTGCAAGGTTGATATCACTAGCACTATCTAATACTAAATTTTTGGCTTGTACTGTTTCACCAGTTACATGAATACCACTATCCTTGGCATCACGAGCTTTGATATGTACATTACCATCACTAACAAGAGTGCCCCCTTGATATGTGTTTGTATCTACTACTTGCCCTTGTTTTCTAGAAGTGCTACCAATGCTTACAGATAAGTTAATAGCATCATCAATATTTTTAGCGCCTCGTTTAGCTTTACCGTCTACTTTATCAACTTTACCTGTTACGGCATCACGTATTTTTTCTCCATGTAAAGCTGCATCTACTGCTTCATATCCATCTTGCAATTGTTTACGCGCTTCATTGAGTTCAAGAGCAGCTAACCGTTTGTCATCACGGCTACCAGCTTGTTTTATTGTACGTGTAGTATTTGTAAGTGTATTTGCTATTGCACCACCTAAGGATACAGTAAGACCAGTTTTTTTGTAACGTTCATCATATGTCATGTGGTTATGATCCACGTTACCATCTAATGTAACAGCAGAGCCATCTAACACTGCACCTTCTTTAGCAACAATATCTGCGCTTGTAAGACGAACTGTATCATTTGCCTTAACAGTAACAGTACCCTTGGTACTAGCAATTATATTTCGTACAGTAGCCTCTTCATGGTTTGCTTCATCAATATTGTGTTTTTCTTTGCCAATAGAGAAACCGATACCGGCACCACCAAGAAAGCCAGATTTTTTATGACGGTAAGCACTAGAGGCATCAATAATCGCTTTATCTGCGCCCAATTCTACCTTACCACCAGCCATAACATCTACTGTATGTTCACCTATAATTTGAGCCGATCGACCTATTACATCATGAGCACTTGTGAGCTGTATATCTTTACCACCTACGGTGGATCCTGTTACAACTGTAGTAGTTACATCATCAACTGCATTGGTACTTTCACGTTTTACTAAGCTTTTCTTTTTATCTACATACACATGATTGACTGTACTATTTGCCTTCGCTGTATTTAATGCAACGGTATTACCAGATACTTTCACTGTATCAGCTGCTAATATTTGACTGCCTTCCAGTTGTACTGTTTCAGAGGCTACAACAGAAACATTTTTACCTTCAATGCTACTACCAACAGATGATTGAGCTTTAACAAGATCATGAGACTGAGTCGTTTGAGAGTGTCCACCACCAGATTTACCTTTATCAAAACGATGTTCTTCAAGCTCATGTGTAGCATTCATTGCTTTCATCGTTACATTGCGACCTGCCGTAACAGTTGTATTCACATCAGAGGAGACAATACCTGCCTCCATAGATACATCTCGGCCTGCTACTACTGTTGTTTGACCAGCACCACCAATACGGCCTTGATCTACACCAGTAATCGTTTCACGGCGGTTGTTGCTACTGTTCCACTCAACCTTGCTATTACCGGCCTCATACTGCAGGCCTTTATTAATTACATCGCGCCCCGCACTAACCTTTGTGGAACCAGCTGCATTAGTTTGTGTAATGGTGCCACCTTCATTAACAACGTCTTTCTTAGCATACACAGAGACTGTATCGTTAGCCATAATGGTACCTTGTGTATTACGAACTTCGTCATTTGCTATAACAGTAGCAGTATTACCTTTAATAAGACCATTATCATTGTGAATAGAGTTACCAGTAAGAGTTACATCCTTATCTGCTACAATGCTACCGCTATTATGCATAGTATCAACAGAAAGGTTAATCGATTTCGCCTGTAAATTAGCGCCACCTTCTACTCGTTTTGTAGTTGGTGCTAAATATAGAGTCGGTACTAGCACAGTTTCAGTTTTGCCATTTGGTAATACAACTGACTTACTAACTAGGAGCACTACATCCTCTTTAAGATTTTTTTGCTCAGCCTCGGTTAAACCTCGTCCTAATACAATAGATTGAGATTTAGTTACACTAATCCCTGCATCCATCAATTGGCGATATTGTTCTTCTGCGGAAAGACCAGATTGAAGTCTACTTTTACCGGTTTGACGCATAATCTCTTGCATAACGAGTTGTTGCTCATAGTAGCCATCGCCCAATCGTTTTTGTATATTCATAGGGTCTAATTTAAGACGAGATAATACGTAATCAGAGGATAAGAAGTTGCGGCGATTTGTAAAGTTAGGATCTGTTTCAATTACATAGGATGTATTAGGATTCGTCGATAACTGACTCATACTATTTAATAGAGATGCATCTACAGTGGCATCACTTTTGCTATTTTCTACATGACCACCATATACGGCAACAGGTACATCTTTAGGGTTTACCTTAGTATTCTTATACTTCGCTTCACGAATATTGGTAGTATCCCAACCTTTTTTATGATGACGACTATAGCTTGTGGCAGTCCCTTCTTCGGTAATATATTCATTACCTTTAGGGTTACTTTGTTCATAATGACCTACAGTACCAGTAATATCGCCAGCAGCACTAATTTGACTGGCTTCATTCACCATATGATCTACATCCACATGTAAATTGCCACCAGAAATGATTCGTCCAGGATTAGATGTATCTACTGCATCTTCCTCACGTGTACGATCATATTCATATTTAGTCCAACTATCATGATGTTTACCATTTATGGAAAGTTGTAGATTTTCAGAAGAGTGTACCACTACTTTATCTTTTGGAATTTCATCATCATGTCCATAAATTCGTTCCTCAGACAATTGATAACGCTTAATGCTACCGGATGGAGCTACTTCGTTTTTAACATGCTCTTTACCCTCTACAGCTACACGCTTAAGGGTAATACCACCATTTTTATTGTCTACAGATTTCGCAAGTAAAGCTCCACCTTGACCAAACTCAATGGTAGATGCAGTATTTACTACAGAATCAATTTTGCCGGATACTGTACCTTTCTGATCCATCGTTTTACCAAGCTGTAATTTACCCTCTGCTTTGATTACACTACCATCTGTATTAATAATAGATTTTGTTGCTATAGACAAATCTTTTTGAGCAATTATAACAGGGGCTTCTTTAGTTGTAGCATTACCAGTTTGTATTACAGAGTCAGTAGTAATCTTTGCTGTATCTATATAAAGTTTACCCTTATTCATCTGCTCTAGACTTTTAGTTGTAATAGTTGCATCTGTAGCAGCAATCGTACCTGTATTTTGTAACTTACCAGTACTATCTATGGTTAGTTTGTTTTGTGCAGACAATATGCCTTGGTTATTAACTCCAAAGCCGTCATTGGTCCCCACTAAGTACATACTATTAGCATACATCCCACCAATAGCAGCTACATCAAGGCCGACTTGACTCGATTCACCAGTTTTGTGAGTATTTGTAACTTTACCAGTAGCATCTACGGAAATATCATTCTTACCCGTTACAACTTGAGCATCTTGAGCCCAAACTTTACCATTGAGCTTTACAGCCTCAGCAAGCATATCTGTACGTGCTGTTTTAGAGGCATTAAGACCTTTTTCACCAACTGTAATAACACCTTTTTGTACATTATAGCCTGTAACACTACCATTATTAATTATTGGATTACCTGTTGTGAGTGTAGCGCTACTTGCATTAATAAATGTGCCATTATTAACAGAAATACCATTAGGGTTGGCAACGATAACATGTGCCTTATTACCGGCTACTTCAAGAGCACCATTCATAGAAGTAGAGCCTGTACCCGTTACTTCATTTAAAATTGTATTAGCCGTTGGACCTACTAAATTAGGGTTCCCCATAATATAGCCTGCAAGCTCTGTATTTACAGGTCGATTCGCATTATTTAATATAAGCCCCTTTTCGTCTACATTAAAAGCATTATATTGGTTATGTGATAACCCTTTATCATTAGGCGTATTAATATTAACGACAGTCATGCCATTTCTAGCTTCTTCTATTTTAGGTCCTAATTTACCTTGATCAGGTACAACAGGATTAGCAAGGGCCAGAGGAATCCATGGTGCAGAGTTAGTCGCTAACAATGCAGCAAAGATAGCCATTGCCGTATGCTTTCTTATATTCATATTACTCTCCTTTGCTAGTACATACCATTCACCATGTAATGGTATAGTTGCACTAGATTACAACACTTAAAACTGATAACTGCCTCTAAAGGCCCACACACGCGTATCTGTATCAAACCCTTCTGGCTTTTTAATAGGGGTTCCCAGTGATACATCGTAATTTACAGCATCACCAACTGTTCCGCGAACCCCGACTACGCCACCAACCAAGGTATTACCTACTTGTGTTTCTGTAGATGGACCCCATACATGGCCAATATCTACACCTACATAAGGGGTGACTTGTTGTTTTCTAAATGGTAAAGCCCATTCATTTTGTACGTAATAGCCAGAGTCGCCTCTTAAGGTTTCTTCTCCACTAAAGCCTCGTACAGAATAACGACCACCAATACTAAATTGTTCAGTACCAAATAAGCGTTGATCTGTAAACTGGCTTCTAAAACGCATCGTATACGTACCTTGTTTATGACCCATACGAACACCAGTTTGAACTTGACCTTCTACGCCTGCCATTTTATATAGTGTAGTAGGATTATCTGACAAGCCTTCCCAACTCCGTACCTGAGCACCTAATCCATTAATACCTTGTCGATAGAATAAATATACATCGGATACAGTATTCCCACTATATTGGCGATGAGATAACCCCACTTCAACAGCGGTTGTATGTTGCTCTTGTACACCAAGCTCTACATCATCTAAATAATTATGACGCTCCTTATGAATAACTTTAGCTACAGCCGAAGTCTTAGAGCGACTTGTTCTATTTAATACTTGCTCTACTGCAAATTCTGTACCTTGCGTAGTGCCAGAAGAACGAAACGCATTTGGCATGAATACTAATTGATTATAGCTATATTTATACGTTGAAATACGATACGTACGATTTCCGTCAGGAACGGAATAGCTAACCGCATATTGTTTTGATCCATGTCCATCATCATGATGACTGATGTCTTTTGTAAAGCTAGTAGTTAATACGTCATTGAGTCCTGCCAATTGACTGAAAGATAAAAATACAGCCCCTTGATACGTCCCTGTCGATTTATTTCCAGAATTATCTAGCATCAAAGATCCGTGTACGAAACCTTTTTGCTCAACAGTAAGCTTAATAATAGAATGTAATGGTTTTGTACCTGGCTCTATAGTCATCTTAATATCTTGACCTGGTACATTACGCATTTGGTCAATCCCTTGCTCAAGAGCTTGACGACGTAATACGTAACCCGGCCTTACAGGAAAGGCACTACGCCAATTAGTACGTGCTTTAGAATTTGTAAGAACAATATCTTCTACATAGCCAGGCATAATCTCAAAAGTGAGTGTACCAGACTGTAAATCTTGATTTGGCACAACTACTTGACTCGTAATATACCCATCAGATAACAGTTGCTCTTGTAATTCCTTTTGTAAAAACTGAATACCCTCAGTTCCAATGCGATTATGGTTATATACCTGCAATTGATTTTTATATTTTTGTAACACTGGTTCTGAAGAAGTTACTACAATATGCTCTATTGCAAACGATGTACTTTCCTTAGGTAATGACTTCATTGGCACTTTATCTAAACCTGTATAGGCAGATTCTGAACGCGGCAAAGCACCTTCTATT
>OASQ01000349.1_pt1 | contig 20596 bp, 13 predicted proteins | sample 1475771 | NCBI WGS metagenome assembly OASQ01 (sample SAMEA2579910, study PRJEB22360) | human gut metagenome | reverse complement strand
ACCATCTGGCGGGTGAGCTTGTCCTTGCCGGCCACCTCGATGGTCTCGTCGTCCAAATCGAAGTCGTCCTCATTGATGATGAGCTGCACGCCGGGCAACTTCTCCATCTCGCGCAGCTCCTGCACGCTGAACTTGGCCTGGGCCACACCGCGGCGGATGAACAGGTGGAGGGTTTTCGCCTTGTTGTTGTCGATGCCCTCGTAGACATTGTCCGGGATATCGGTCTTGGCCTTGAGGTCGTCGGCGTTGCGCATGAGCTCGCGAGCCACATCCATGGCCACGTTGCCGCCACCGATCACAGCGACGTTCTCGGCCGTAAGCGGCCATTCGCGGGCGCCGGTGGGGTAGCCGTCATACCATTCGACGAACTTGGCCGCGCCGTATACGCCATCGAGGTCGGCCCCGGGCAGGTTCAGCGGCTTGTCCTTGACTGCGCCGGTGGCGAACAGCACGGCATCGTAGCGGGCAAGCAAATCATCAAGGGTCACGTCTTTGCCGAATTCCACGTCGCAGTAGAGGTGGATGTCCGGGTTATCAAGCGTCTTCTCGAGTGCGGAGGCGATGAACTTGATGGACGGGTGGTCGGGGGCCACGCCGTAACGCACCAGACCGAACGGTACCGGCAGCTTTTCGAACAGGTCGATGCGGGCCTTGGTGCCGAGGCCGAGTTCCTCGCCGAGTTTCTTGAGCTGGCGCAGGAAGATATCGGATGAGTAGACGCCGGCCGGACCAGCGCCAATTACAGCAATACGAAGTTCAGTGTTCTCAGATTCAGTCACGCGTTACAGGTTATCGCAAAGCCTTCCGTTGCAACAGGGGCGAGTGGTGGGAATCCTGTGCCTGATACCCTCTGCCAGCCTCACGCCAGCGGGGCAAAACCACGAGTCGATCAAGAAATTGCCCCACTCACAGACCGCCAGCGGAGCAAAATCGCGAGTAACCCGAGAAATTGCTCCGCTTACAGCCCATCAGCGGAGCAAAACCGCGACTAACCAGCCAAAGCACCCCACTGACCCCCACCAGCGAAGCAAAACCACGAGTAGACCGCAAAATTACCTCACTTACAGCCTGTCAGTGGAGCAAAACCCCTATTAACCCACAGAATCGCCCCGCTTACAGACCGTCAGCGGGGCAAAACCGCGACTCAGTCGAGGAGATACCCCGCCTAGTCGCGGTCGATGAGGGCAGTGAGGGCCCAAAGGATGCTGACCACGTCGATGGCCTCTTGGAGGAAAGCGCCGACGACCACTGGAATGAGGTTGAAGGCGGCGGCAATCATGCCGATGGTGGCGAGTACGAGACCAGCGATCACGGCCTGCAGCATCACGCGCTTGGTACGGCGTGCAATGGCGATAGCGCGCGGCACAGCGGCAATATCGTCATTCATAATGACCACTTGGGCGCTTTCGGAAGCAGCAGTGGAAGTGCCGTCGGTCATGGCCACGCCGATATCGGCGACGGCAAGTACCGGGGCATCGTTCACGCCGTCGCCGACCATCATTGTGACCGGCTTGCGGATTGCGGCGGCGCGGCTGCATCGAGAACGCGACGGTTGAGAACCATCGGACCGGATGCCATCTGCGGCATCGGACACAGGGCTGGCGGCGTGATTCGCACGCCCGGCCGGCGCGGCGCTTGCCTCCGTGGCAGCCTTGACGGCGGCAACCTTGTCTTCGGGGAACAGCTCGGCGTGGACCTCGTCGATGCCGACTTCGTCCGCGATGATTTCGGCCGAGGCGTGCTTATCGCCGGTAAGCATGGCGAGCTTGGTAACACCCAGTTCGTGCAGATTGGCGAGCGCGGTTTTGGTGTTGGCGCGAGGTACATCTCGCAGCACGATGCGGGCGATCAGTTGCCCGTCAACGGACACGTAGGAGGCCATTTCGTCCGGCTGTAGCATACCGAATCGCGTACGCAGCGTTTCCTTTTCCTTAGTGTTCCCGGCAATCGTGCGACCAGATCCGGCCTCAGTATCCCCGCCCAGAGGGGACTGTCCGTGAAGCGGGCTGAGGAGGTCGGCCGCCTCCTGCCGTGGGCCATCCGCCCGGCTTACACCCGCTACCTCGGCAGTCAAGAAGCCGTCATCGCCGGCCGCAGCGAACGACAGTCGCCCGACGCGGACGGCATGGCCGTTCACCTTGCCGGACACGCCCTTGCCGGAGTCCTCATTAATGTCCTTGACAACCGGATATTCACGGCCATGGCCGGGCCAACTCGCCTCAGGCTCGGGACAGCGACGCTGGCCGTCCGCGAACCGCTGACGTAGACGGGCCATCGCGTCGGCACCGGCCTTGGCGATGCCCTTCGACAGGATGTGCACGGAATAGCTTTCCACAACGCCGGCCATCATCAGCACATGATCCTCATTAAGACGGGTTTTAGCCCCGGGCAGCATCTCAACGCGCACCACTTGCGGCTGCTTGACGGTGAGCGTGCCGGTTTTGTCGAAGAATACCTGAGTGACGCGGCCGAGGTTTTCGAGCACATCCTGTGCCTTGATAAGCACACCGGCGGCGGCAAGTCGACCAGTACCGGCGATGTACGCCACAGGCGCAGCGATAAGCAGCGGGCAGGGCGTGGCCAGTACCAACACCTGGGCGAATCGCGTCGGCACGCCGGAGACAGCCCACGCAATGCCGGCGATCGCCAAAGACAACACGGTGAACGGCACAGCCAGGCGATCAGCGGTTTTCACCACGGCCGGACGGGACTCCTGTGCGGAAGCGACGAGTTCGAGGATGCGCTGGTACTGGGAATCGGCGGCCACCTGGGTGGCGCGCATGGTCAAGGCAGTGGAACCGTTCACTGCGCCAGACATCACTCGGGCACCGGCGAACACCTCGCGCGGCACCGGCTCGCCATTGATGTTGCTCAGATCGAGCGTGGCCGAGCCGGAAAGCAGTTCGCCGTCGACCGGCACGGTTTCGCCCGGCAACACCATGAGCACATCGCCGAGCTTCACCTGCTCGACCGGCACCGTGTCGAAGCGGTGCGTGGCGGCCTCAGCCGACCAGCTCCCCTCAGTCTCGCTCCGCGAGTCAGCTCCCCTCGACGGCGGTACTTGGTTCCTCTCTCCAAGGGGAGCTGTCGGCGAAGTCGACTGAGGGGAGGACGTCGCCGGAACCGAGCCTACACGCCGGAAGCCATCGGACGAATCGTCCTCATCGGCGGCATCCCCACACCCCACGCCAGGCAAGTTGACGACGTGCGCAGTTTGCGGTGCTGCCTGCATCAATGCGGTCAAACTGTGCTCGGCCTTGGCCTGCGCGTATTCCTCAATGGCCTCGCCGGACGTAATCATCAGCATGACCGCCCAGCTTGCCCAGTACTCGCGGACGGCAACGGTGGAAAGAATCGCCACTACGGCCAGCAAATCGACGCCGATTTGTCCGTGGCGCAAATCGTCAATCATGCCACGCACTGTGTCAATCACAATGATTGCCACCAGCGCGATTATCAGCCATTGGCCTACACCAGGATTACCCAGCACCGGCATCGCAATTGCGTTGCCCCATGGGCGCCAATCGCCCAGCAATGCCAGCGGGATTGCGGCGATAACAACAACGGGAAGCATCGGCACAAGTCGGCAGATGTCGAGGATTTTGGTGAAGAATCTGATGAGTCCGCTCATCATTGCTCCTTACGCTCGTATACGGAGTCGATTGCGGCAAGCGTGGCCCGCGCAATCGGCGCTGCGGTCACGCCTTGTTAACCCACCGGCGGCTTTGCTTAGGGCCTTTCGGCTCCGCGCGACCATCCGATACACGGCGTAAAGAAATCGTTTTTAGTTATGTATTGAATTATTGTGCGCATCGCTCGAGACATTGCCCGAATCAGCGCTTGGCCTACCCTATCAGCGGCCTGAACGCGACATGCCGGGCTGCGAAACTACGTTGGCGGATCAGCCAGAAGGCATCAATCCCCCCTCCTACGATTCCGCCAAGAATTCCCGTGCATATGAGGGGCTCGCAGCCCTTATGCGCCTGCAGCTGACTTCCTGCCAGAACGATTCCCGTGCATACAAAAGCCCACGGAACAAGATATCTGCCGCCGCTCCGGCCGACCCAGCCAAACGCTTCCCGCGTATACGAAAGGCCCGCAGCAGGAGTTGCTCACTGCTACGGGCCTTTGCCTGTCTGACACGGTATTCAACGGTTACCGCTCAACGCCGTGTGACGCGCTGAACCAGCTTTACCACAGACCGAACGGGTCGGAGAAGCCGCCGCCATCACCGGTGCCGCCATCGTTGTTGCCGTTGCCATTGCCGTAACCATTCCGGCCGTTGCCGTTCTGGTTATTTTGGTTGTTCTGGTTATTTTGGTTGTTGCCGTTCGAGTTCGAGCTGGACGAACCGTTTACGGAAGATTCCTCTTGGTCGAGCGTGACGTCGACGTCCATGGTCTTACCGTCGCGCACGATGGTCAGCGTCGCTTTGTCGCCAAGAGCTGCGGCGCGCACGAAGCCCAGCAACGAGTAGTTGTTGTTGACCGCGTTGCCATTGAAGGCCACGATGGTGTCGCCTTCCTTCAGGCCAGCCTTGTCGGCCGGGCCGCCGGAGACGACCGCGGAACCAGTGGCGCTCGACTTGGTGATGGTCGCGCCGCCGCGGGTCACACCGTCGGCTTCAACCGTGTCGGACTTGATGACCACGCCGAGGGCGACGTGCTTAACCGAGCCATCCTTGATGATCTCATCGGCAACGCGCTTGACGAGGTTCGACGGAATCGCGAAGCCGATACCAATCGATCCGGCGGAGTCGGAGGACGTTGCGGTAGAGGCAATCGAGGAGTTGATACCGATTACCTGGCCGGCCGCGTTGAAGGTCGGGCCACCCGAGTTACCGGGGTTGATGGCCGCGTCGATCTGGACGGCGTTGGTGACGATCTCGTTATTGTTGTCGTCGGTCACGGTCACCGGGCGGTTCAGGGCGGAGACGATGCCGGTGGTGGCGGTGTCGTCGTAGCCGAGCGGGTTACCGATAGCCATCACGTTCTCGCCGACGGCGAGCTTGTCGGAATCGGCGAATTCGACGGCCTTGAGACCGCTCGGCGGGTTGTCGAGCTTGATCACGGCAAGGTCGGTGGTGGTGTCGGTGCCGACGAGCTGAGCGGAATAGATGTTGCCGTTAGCAAGCGTCACCTGAATCTGCTGAGCCCCGGAAATCACGTGGTTATTGGTGATGATGTGGCCCTCAGTATCAATGATTGCACCGGATCCCTTGGCAGTGCCGTTGGCCATTGCGGTCTGAATGGAGACCACAGAGCCGGAGACGCCGCTAGCAACTGTCTGCCAATCGGGGGCTTCGCCAGTCTTGGCAGTGGCAGAGCCGGAGCCGGACTTGTTTGAAGTGACGTTCGAGAGCGAGCTGGAGGTCGGGACAGTCACCCAGCCGTTAGTGATGGCCGCGTAGCCAAGGCCGAGGCACAAAGCCGCAGCGACCAGCGCGGCGACCACAGCAACGACGATGGCGTTTGCCGTCTTGGACAGACCAGGTCTATTGGGTTGGGCCGGGCCTTGCGGGCCCTGCGGATTCTGGCCGTTCGGCGTGCCGGCGCCAGAGCCGAAGCCAAACAGCCCACCCTGACGCTGGCCGTTTGGAGTAGCGAACGGGTTGCCATTGTTCTGCGGCTGCTGCGGCTGCGGGTTGAACGGGTTGCTGTTGCCCTGCTGCTGGTTGTTGGTGAAGTAAGGGTTGCGCTGGCCTTGTGGCTGCTGCGAAAAGGCCTGACCATACGGGAACTGCTGCGTGGGCTGGGCGCCTTGCTGAGCGGTGTTTGACGCGGATTGCTCGGGCTGCGTCGGAGTCGGGCCATACGCGCCGAACTCTGGAGCCGGGCGGTAGAGCGGAGTTGCGGACTGCGTGTCTGCAGCCGGAGTGGAGGCTGGAGCGCTGGAGACCACGGTGCTCTCGCCCTTGGCTGCGGCGTAGTCCGGAATGGGCTCGGTGGCAGCGGTCGGGGCATCGTCTTGCGCGGAAGGCATCTGCTGGGTCGGGTTGCTGTCCTCGTGAGATGAAGTGGTTGCGGCATCGCCCTCAGCTGCGGTCTGAGCTGATGCCTGAGTCTCAGTCTCGTTGCCGTTTGGGGCGGGATTTTCGTTGTTCTGCGGGGTCTGGTCGACGCCCTGCGGGTTGAATTCGTCAGCCATTGCTGCTCCTTTTCTAAAATTCCTATCACGTTTGTTCAGCGGCTCTGGGCGCTTGTTCGCCGCCACTCTCATGCGCTAATTCAGTAGTAAAGGCAGTTAATCTGGAGATTTTCTGAACGTTAGTTGAAAGTCTATGAGTAATCATCGAAGAGCACCATGGGTATCTCGGTTTCGAGGGGCCGATCCGGCGATTCCCGGATGTCTACTTCCGTTTCAAGGGGCTGTTCAGCTGGCCAAATCAGAGTGTCGGAGGCCTTGCGCTAACGCCATTCCGCCATTCTTGCGAGCCGTCTACTTGGGCATCAGCCCCTTGAAGCGGAGATAGATGTTTGGAAAACACAAAATCAGCCCCTCGAAACCGAGTTCTTCACAATTTCTGGCCCTTTTGCCTAAAGTGAAACTATGACAAACGATCTTTTGAATCATCCGTTGGGCGCGCAGAACGGCCAGCCCGGAGACCGCAGCGCTTTCCACTTCGAGACGATTACACGGCTGCCTTCGGCAGCGAACGGGTTGGGGCGTGACGGCGCCCGCTACGGGCGCACCGGCATTATCCATACGCCGCACGGCGACATCCGCACGCCCGCATTTGTACCGGTGGGCACGCAGGCCGCGATGAAGGCCGTGCTGCCCGAGCAGATGAAGGAGTTAGGCGCGCAGTGCTTGCTGGCCAACGCCTTCCACCTGTTTGAACGCCCTGGTGAGGATGTGCTCGACGCAGCCGGCGGGCTGGCGCGCTTTATGAATTGGGACGGTCCGACGTTCACCGATTCGGGCGGATTCCAGGTGATGTCGCTGGGCGTCGGATTCAAGAAGACGCTGGCGATGGATGTAACCGGCATGAAGTCAGACGACATCATCGCCAAAGGCAAGGAACGCATGGCATGGGTGGACGAGGACGGCGTGACGTTCAAATCTCCTTTGAACGGTGACGCGCACCGGTTCTCTGCCGAGATTTCGATGGGCATCCAGCACAAAATTGGCGCGGATATCATGTTCGCGTTCGACGAGCTGACCACGCTGATGAATACGCGGTCCTATCAGGAGGATTCGGTGGAGCGCACGTTCCGCTGGGCCCGCCGGTGTGTGGAGGAACATCAGCGGCTGACGGCAACGCGTCTGGGCAAGCCCTACCAGGCGTTGTACGGCGTGGTGCAGGGCGCGAATTATGAGGATCTGCGCCGGCGCGCGGCTTCGCAGATCGCGTCGCTGGACTTCGACGGCGTGGGCATTGGCGGCGCGATCGAGAAACGCATCATCGGCGACACTTGCGCCTGGATCTGCGACGCGATGCCGGAGAGCCGGCCGCGCCATGTGCTGGGCATCGCCTCCGTGGACGATATCTTCGCGTGCGTGGAGAACGGCGGCGACACCTTCGACTGCGTGGCCCCCGCGCGCTGCGCCCGCAACGGCGCGATCTACACACGCGCCGGCCGGTACAACATCAAGCGCGCCCAGCACAAGTTCGATTTCGGGCCGCTGGAGGAAGGGTGCGACTGCTACACGTGCCAGCATTATTCGCGCGCGTACGTCGACCACCTGCTGCGCGCCCGCGAGTTCAACGGGTTCACACTGGCCACGATTCATAACGAGCATTTCTTCGTGAAACTGCTGGACGACATCCGCGCCTCGATCGACGGCGGCTACTTCGACGAGTTCCGCGACGAGGCTCTGGCACACTTCTACGGCAACGGCGAGCGCAAACCAGGCCTGTGAGCCTAGCCGTAGCTTGCGCAATCTCCTTCTGGCTTCCCTCTCTGAGGGGAGCTGCCACGAAGTGACCGAGGGGAGCAGCGCTACACTCAAAAAATCACAGCACCCGTAGGAGATTCACGAACAATACATGTCCGCCACCAACGCGACACGCCGGACGTTGTGCGATTGGACGGCTGGGTGTAAGTTGGTCGATTGTCTGCGAGTGTGGCGGAATGGTAGACGCGCTGTCTTCAGGTGGCAGTGAGTGTATGCTCGTGGGGGTTCAACTCCCCCCACTCGCACCAGCAAGTAAAGGGCTGGAACCGAAAGGTTCCAGCCCTTTTGCTTTGTCCGGGACCGAGGACCGCTTTGCTGGGTTCATAGGATTTTTGTCCGTCCATCTGTCGGACGAATCAACCTTGATTATTGTGTCGACCTATACTAGGTTACGGTAGCGTAAGTTAGTGGTCGGCAGAGCGTCGCCGGCCATGGCGAGGTGATTAGTATGAGCGTTTCCATCAGTACGCCATCTGGGCGAAAAATGGCTTCCGCCTCAACAGTTACGCCTTCCGTGACCGTGAGCCAAAAGTCCGGTGCAAGCACCGGCCCCGCCGCACTGGATCGCGCATCGGCCCGCTACAAGGCCGCGCAATCACGTTACCGTCAGGCCAAGGCAGCACTGAAAGCGGTCAGACGCCGCGTCGTCCCCGTGGACGCATTCGGCAATCGCAAACCCCGACTGCGTGGATGGCTGCACCTCGCCACCCTGCCGTTGTGCATCGCGGCGTCCATCGTGCTGATCTGCATCGCACCGTCCGGCCCCGTCAAAGCGGCGTGCGCGGTGTACGGCGCATCGGCCATGCTGCTGTTCGGCAACAGCGCGCTGCTACACGTCGTGCCGTGGCGCAGCGCGAAGGTGACTCGCGTACTGTGCGGCATCGATTATTCGAACATCTTCCTCATCATCGCCGGCACCAATACGCCCGTGTTGTTCGCGCTCAGCCCGGCGATTCGCCGGCCATATCTCACGGTGATTTGGGTGACCGCGGCGATCGGCACGATACTGCATATCGTCTGGCTGCGCACCCCGAACTGGGTGTTCACCACTGTGTATGTTGTGCTGGGATTGGCCCCGGTGACGCTCATTCCGCAACTCTGGACGGCTCCCGCAGTGGGCCCGGCGCCGACCATTCTTATCGCGTGCGGAGGTGCCGCGTATATCGCCGGCGCTGTGTGCTTTGCGCTGCGCAAGCCGAATCCGATTCCAGGCTGGTTCGAGTTCCACGAGGTGTTTCACCTAGGCACGGTCATCGGGTACGCCTGCCACGTCGTGGCGATTTATCTGATTGTTTGCGCGCTGTAGGTTTGCGAACCGTGCGGGCAGCCCAGCAGACCACCCGCACGCCCTCAATTCATGAGTATTTTCAGGCCTTACGCGCGATCTGCACGGCGGTGCCGGACGCGGTGACCATCAGCATGCCGTTGTCGGCGCCGAGCACCTCGTAGTCGATGTCCACGCCGACCACGGCGTGCGCACCCATCGCCTCCGCGCGTTGTTGCATTTCGGCGATGGCCTCGTTACGGGCGCGCATCAGCTCTTCCTCATAGCCCTGGCTGCGGCCGCCGAACATGTTGCGCAGGCCCGCGCCAAGATCCTTGAACATGTTCACACCGGACACCACTTCGCCGAAGACGATGCCCTGGTAGTTGGTGATGGTGTATCCGTCGACAGACGGGGTGGTGGTGACGAGGATCATGGCGAGGCTCCTTTGATCTAGTCCCGATCCCTCGGAACAACTTTTAAACAGTTATAATCAAACAGAATCTTTAAGTAGCGCACGAACCAATGTATGGGCTACTTGTCGCGAACGCTCACGCAGTAAACCATTCACTGACTCGTAATCGGATGCAGTCAGAGCCTGCATGGCTTTCTGCATCTCGTCCTCACTAAAATACTGCGACTCCTTTATAAGTTGAGAATAACGGTTATGGTCGTTAATCTCATACAAGGTTTTATCCTTCTTCGGATTGTTAATACCTCGTGGCAAATACATGCAATTACCTAACGAATTACCCAAAATATGTCGAGGCCTCGAAGAATCCGCCGCGTCAATACGCTTCCGAGCAATGATATGCTCCAACTCAAAAGTCTCTCCGTTTGGCACGGACGCAGAAAGATAGCTTAAGTTCGCATGAATTGTTATCAGACATTTAATATCTTTACCAAAGTTTATTCCTGGAGTCTGATCTGCGATCCACTGATCAAAGGCCTGATCAAATTGTTCTTCCGAAATACGCGTGCCATAGTCACGAGAAGAATTACAGTATTCCATTAACCTCTGATCACCATGAGATGACCATGCTGATGTGATAGCATCATACACATATGCAGCCTTAATATTAGATAGCGCTGTTGTGTATTCTTCCGAAGATGGATCTAAATCCCACAATGCCGCGAAATAAGATAACGTCTTAAACGTCGAAGATAGGCCGTTTTCATAATCATTGCCAGTAGATTTAAATCGACGCAATAAGGTCTCAAACATACTCTGCAAATTATTGCATATGCGTTCGGTCTTCTGGAGAATATCTTCCAGTTCGTCTCTAATTTTCTGAATATACTTATTGAGTGAACTCAACTTACGATTGTCCAAATTCATGGCCACTCCAAGAAGCCCGAAGCCAATCTCTGGAGCGGCACTAGTTGTCTCAGGGACAAGAGCCGACAAATGATCTACAACATACTGGCCCAACGCTGTACCAAATTCCGGCAACGTGACCGTGCGATTCTGGGTCAGTTCATCTTCAGAAAAATCATCTACATCAAATTCAGCTTGCTTGCGCATATCAAGATAGTAATTTTTCACATACTGCAACAGCTGATCTTGCAACGGAGATTCCTCAGCCCCTCGTAGCCGAATGGCGGCATTAACCCAAGCAGCGCCAAACACTTCATACTTGGTCAGAGGGACACCACCTTTATTGAGGTTAGCAAAAACGTCAGCAATATGAGCAGATCCACCCAAATAAACAATCATCGGCACTTTAAGGTGCTCAAGATTGACGAATGAGCGGATTTGTTGCTTAAGATCGTCAATGCTTTGCATAGCAGCTTTTACATCCTCTTTGCTGCTCAACGAATCCATAGCCCAATATGCCACTTTATTGGGATTGCTATTCACCAGCTTATCAAATATCGGCTCTGTGAACTTATCCCCTTCCGGCAACATCTTCTTTACAGACTGATAGACGCTTGTATACGATTCCCTGTTCAACGGTTTCCAAAACTGCAATGGATCTTGCCGATACTTCTTAATAGTAGATAGACGCTGCTGCCCGTCCAATAGTTGGAGCTTCGCATCTTTATCGTTATCGTTCTCCGGATAAACAAGTAAAGTACCAAAGGGGTATCCATCATGCAGGGTCTGCACGAAATCTTCCTGCTTCTTTTTTGTCCAAACAAACCCTCGTTGGAATTTTGGCAAACTTATGCGATCGAGTTGGTCAACGGATAATTCGTCAATACGGTATGAGGACATCAGCGGCTCCTTACGTCACGCCAATGATCTCACCAAACAGTTGATAGATCAAGCGTATTAACAGTCAGACTCAGCTTTGTAGCCGAACGGCGGCGGCCATTCCGCCGTCGCCATAGGTGGGGTGGGTCATGAAGGCTTGGCTGGCGGTGGTGTCACCGCGCATCAACGATTCCCACATGGCTAGGCGGCTCATGGAGATGGCTTCGACGCCGAGGATGGCGTCGGCGATGTGCGCGGCGTAGAGATCGCGATGCTTGGCGATCAGGAAGCGCATGAGATCGAGGCGCTTGGTCATGCTGGTCACGTTTGAGGAGGCCGGGGCCGTGCGGTATTCGATCAGGGGCTCGGGGGCGATGCCGATATGGGCCGCGCCCTTCCCGGCGTCGTCTTTCGGTTCCAATCCCCGCTCCAACATCGACAAAAAGAGATCCCAATCCTCAAAGCCGCTGCGCATCGACTCGTCATATCCGCCGCAACGCTCCCACGCCGAGCGGCGAATCATGCATGTTGCCGGGCAACAGTTATGCGACACGAACGCTCCCGCGTCGCCACCGGTCGGCTGGACCACTGAGTCCAGAACCCCGAACGTACGCAGCCAACCAGAGGACGCAACCATCGAATCATCAGCAGTCAGCAACGGCAACGTACGCTCAATGAAGGTCGGCATCAAACGGTCATCGCCATCCAGCACCACCACGAACGGCGTCCCGGCAGCGGCGATGCCGCGGTTGCGCGCGGCGGAGGGACCTGCATTCACCTGGTCGATGAAATCGACGGCGACACCGCCCGTATCCAACGCTCCATGCCGGCAATCATCGAGAATTGCGCTCAATACATCAACAGATGTTTGCTCATCGGAACCATCATCCACGATGATGATGCGTTCCGGGCGAACTGTCTGGGACAATGCCGACTCGACTGCTTCGCGAATCAACGGACCCTGGTTGTAGCTGGTAATTACGACTGTCACTGCTGCCATGCGGCAAGTTTATCGGGTTCGGGCGCAGGCCACCCACCGGCGCTGCGCGCCACCTCCCGCCAACGGGAGGTGAGATTTGAGCAACACCATCATCAAGGGAATAACAATCCACTTTTCTGCATCATCTATCGTTTTTTCTGCATCATATTGATAGAATATGATGCAGAAAGCTATTTGATGATGCAGAAAGAGACTCACAATGAAGCACTTTGACTACATCACCGCCGCCAAGGGACTGCTCACCCCACGAACCACAACGCTGCTATCCGCCATCCACGAAGCCAAAGGTCGCCAAAGCGTACAGGCTGCAATCAGGCCTGATTTGTTGAACACACTCATCGCGGTTGCACGCATTCAAAGCACCAACGCATCCAATCGTATTGAAGGTATCTCTACCAGCGACAAGCGACTCAACGCACTGGTTGCAGGAAAAACCACGCCACACAATCGTGCCGAGGAGGAAATCACCGGCTATCGCGACGTACTCGCCACCATCCACGAAAGCCACGACTACATTCCACCGACCCCAAATACAATCCTCCAACTGCATCGCGATCTGTTCCGATACACCGGCCTCGCTTTCGGCGGACATTTCAAAGACAGCGACAATGCCATCATCGAGCGCGACGCCACCGGAAAACATATCATTCGTTTCACGCCCCCAAACGCACTCATCACACCGGAGCTCATCGAGCGCGCCTGTGCCGCCTATACAGAAGCCATCCAAGACGGACATATCGATCCATTGCTCGCCACAGCAATGTTCACCTTCGACTTCACCTGCATCCACCCATTCAATGACGGCAATGGTCGAATGAGCCGACTGCTGACCTTGCTACTGCTCTACCGCAATGGTTACCAAGTAGGTAAATATATCAGCATTGAACACCTTATCGAACGGACCAAAGACACCTATTACGAGGCACTTGCCGCGAGCACATACGGCTGGAACGACAACGTCAACGACTATGCACCATTTGTGAACTATTTACTCGGCGTCATCCTCACTGCCTGTAAAGAGTTCGACGAACGGATTGGGGAAGTGTCCGACTGGGGCAGCAATAGAAAACCCACCAAGGAGCAGCGTATCGGCAATCTATTTGAGCGCACGTTATCGCCGCTCTCAAAAGCGGACATACTTCAACAATTGCCCGATATCAGCGCCAGCACTGTTGAACGTACACTGAAGACACTGCTTGACAACGGCACCATCACCAAACTGGGCGCCGGCCGCGGCACCCGGTACGTTAAGAACCGTTGAGCCGCACCACAACCGACATCCCATCCTTGCTGCAATGATGTTATCGGGCACCGATCACACCTGCGCGCGGCACGGCAGGGTGCTGATGCATGTGCGTGGGCGCGGGCTTGGCACGGACCTTGGTGGTGAAGTAATCGACCTCGATCTTCCACACCGTGACGCTGCGGACCTGCGCATCGGTGAATTCCACATTCGGCATATGCGCCTGCTGCGCCATCAGCGTCTGCAAGCCGTAGCGGCATTCGTCCAGATCCTCGACCAGTGACGCCGTGCCATTGCCGACGATTGACTTGAACGCCTCGCCCCAATTGCACGTGGTGCGGCCAGCCACCACCTCGCAGTCGGCCTGCATGGTGAAGGCCACAGGCAAACGGCCATCGGCGGCGGCGCGAATCGCGTCGAGCTTGCGGCCGTGCGGCGCGGAATGGAACCAGAGCGTCAGTTTGCCGGGGCACCCCACCTCATCGGCTGCCACGACTTCCGTGCTGCCGACCGTCTCAGCACCGTTCACCAAGGCTGTTGCGGCAGCACCATCGGCCTCGTCATACTCATAATCAAATCCGAAATTCAACGGCACGATGGTCAGGCCCTCAGCATCCGCATATGCCACTTCGACGATGTCGCAAGCGGCGATAATCGCGGCGATCTGCTCGGGGTCGGTCACCTCACGGTCCGCGCGACGCATCATACGATGCTCACCGGCAACCGTCCGCTCATCCTCACGCTTGGCAGGTTTGCGAGCGCCCGCAATGTTCTCCATGCTCATGTTGCTGTCCGGTCCTTTCGGCGCTTATATTCAGCAAAATGCCACATCTCATGCAGCTCGTGCAGTCGCGGCTTACCGTTCGTGAGCTGCCCCAGGCTGATCGGTCTTCCCGACCGGACCGTCAGCTTCCCCATCCACAACCGGAACCCAGTCGCCGTAGCCTTCCTCAGCCATGCGCGAGCGCGGCACGAATCGCAGCGCGGCGGAATTCATACAGTAGCGCAGGCCGCCGCGATCGGCCGGCCCGTCGGTGAACACGTGGCCCAAATGAATCTGCGTGTCCGACGTACGCACTTCAATGCGGTCGCGGCCCGGAATGCGGTGATCCTCATGCTCGGTCAGCAGCGAGGCGGCAATCGGCCGGGAAAACGCGGGCCAGCCGCAGCCGGAGTCGAACTTATCCCGCGAAGAGAACAACGGCTCGCCGCTGACGATGTCCACGTAAATGCCGGGCTCGAACTCCTCGTCATACTCGTTGACGAACGGGCGTTCGGTGGCGGCGTTCTGCGTGACCGCAAACTGTTCCAGCGTCAGATCCCAAATCCGCTCCACATACTTCTGACGACGCTTCACATTCGCAATCGCCGCAATCGGCACATGGCAGTAGCCGCCGGGGTTGTTCACCAGATAATCCTGATGATGGGCCTCGGCCGGGTAGAAATTGCGTAGCGGCTCGACCAACACGGACATCGTCAGCGGCCCCCCCCACCCCGGCGGGGCGCTGCGGCTGACGGTCGACCAGCTGCTCCAAGGCCGCCACGTACACGGCACGCTGCGTCTCGTCCGTGTAGAACATGCCGGTGCGGTATTGCCGGCCGCGGTCCTCGCCCTGCTGATCCACCGAGAACGGGTCGATGACTTCCAAGAACAGCAATGCCAGTGTCCGCAGGCTTACCCGTGCTGGGTCGAAAGTAACCTGCACGGTTTCGGCTGCATCCGTACCGCCCGCGCACACCTGCTCGTAGGTCGGCGATTCGACCGTGGATTGCGCGTAGCCAACCGTGGTGTCCGTGACGCCGTCGACGTTCTGGAAGTAGCGCTCCAGCCCCCAGAAGCAGCCGCCGGCGAAGTATGCGACCTGCGTGTTGCCGTCATTATGTTCGGTAAGTTCGCTCATGCGCCCCACGTTACACCGTTGAGACGGTTCACGGTACGGCTGGAAAATCTCCGCAACGGCAAAAACGCTTTCGAGGGGCTGATTCGGCCTGCTCCGGTCCGTACGTAAACGAACAGGCAAACGGCCTAGAGCCTCAACCGCGAACACAATTGTCAGGGTCCGTACGCCCCACACCCTACGACCGCAGCGTGCTGAGCATGCCGGCCACTTCGGCGGGCGTCACGCTGGGCACGTAGGCGCGCACCACGGCCAGCCCGATCTGGGGCAATGCCGCCGGGTCCGGGTAGCACACGTAGACCGGTGCCTCGGTGGGCTGGAACTTGCGCTTGAAGTTGAACAACGAATGGAAGCCGTACGCCGGCTCCATCCAATCGGCCACGATCTGCAGCGCATGCTGGAGCACCTGTGTGCCTTCCCCTGCCGGCGCACCACCTTCGCCGGCATTGTCCCGCTCGGGGTTCATACCGGCCAACGGAGCCGCGGACAAACTCATGAATTCTGCGGCACGCTCCGGATCCGCAGCCCCCTCATCACGCAGACGCTCGGCCATACGCGCAATCAGGAACTCCATGATGCCGTTAGGACTGTCGGTACGATGCCGCATGAAGTCTAGTGTCCAACCGACCACGCGCCCATCACGCCATGTGGGCAGCCAGCTGGTGACGCCCAGCACACGCCCATCCGCATCGACGGCATACAGAAGACGCACGCGCGGGTCACGCAGTTCCTCGACACCGCCCAACGTAAACTTCATCTCCGGCAAAGCCTTGAGCTGTGCCCATTCCTCGGAGATGTCCTCAATCTGCTCACGCACTTCCAGCGGCGATTCCAGGAACGTGGACTGCACATCGGTGATGCCGTCGCGCTTGGCTTTGTTGATGGCGGTACGCACGTCCTGCCATTTCTTGCCGGTGGTCTTCCACACACGCGGGTCCACAACCATTTCACTACCGACCTCAATCGAGTTCCATCCCTCAGCCAGCAGCGCATCACGCTGCTCGCGATGCACACTGTAGAACACCGGCGACCACGACCGTTCCACGCAATACTGCGTGAATCCGGTCAGATCGTCCATCCACTCCGCCGGATCGCCAAATGGCCCAGTGCAGGTCAACGCAATACCGTTGAGTACACGGTATGCCACGGCCGATTTGCCCGTGGGCGACAGCCAATAGTCGTTGCCTTCCCACGTGGTCATGAAGCTCATCGATTCGCCGCCGGCCTCAACCAGCCGTTCGGCACGGGCCTGCGCCCGTTCATTCGACTCACTGACGTCGCTCATCCAACGCATCACCACGGCCAGCACCACGATCCAGAACACCAAGCCAACGCCCTGATACACCACGGACGCCAATGGCGTACGCGGCACGAACGACAACTTCATATGGCTCAGGAACCCGATGGGCAGGAACCGTCCCGGCAGTTCGGCCAACAGCGACGACGCCGTGGCCCGAGGCGCAAACGCGTCCGGCTGGGCGATGCCGTACATAAGGTACACGGCGGCGCAGGCCAGTAAGGCCAGCACGATTACACCGACGCCGCCGATCAGCCGGCGCCAGCCGACACGAATCGGGAAATGCTTCAGCATCGCAGCCAAGGCGACGGCAAAAATCAACGGTGGCAGAGCATTCGCCACGCAAGCGGTAATCGCGCCATGCTGCAGCAAGGACGTCATACCGTTCGGCGCAAAGCTCAGCGGCACGACCAGATAATAGGCAATGGCGACGCCCGCAGTGAACAGGTTGATGGCCACAGCGCAGATGGCCGCAAACCGGCGACCGCGATACAGGCCCCATGCCAGCACCAAGGTCACGGCTGTGGGCAGCAGCGAGCGCAGAACCGCGCCAGGCATCGAAGCACGCAACAGGTCGAATTGCAGGAAGCAACCGCTGTGCGTGGCTCCGGCCAAGCATTTGGCCAAGGTGCCGTTGTCGACGGAAGCCGGGCTCATCAGTAGGCCGACCGTGCTCAACGGCCCGGCATGGTTATGCGAGGTGATGGAAATGACCGGCCCCAGCGCCAGCACCACGGCGATGGCGGCGAACATGCGACGTGCTTCGAATGAGGTGCTACGCAGCCAGTGCCAGCCGGTTTCGGCGTGCGCGGGTGGACCGGCCATCACACGGCCGGCGATGTGACCGAGCAATGCGGCGGCGAGAATGCAGTAGTCGCCGGGGTTGCCGCTGTAGAGCAGCGCGACCAGAATCGCCACATATCCGATGAGCCGGATACGCCGCCGCCACAGGTGGCCGCAGAAGGCGCTGGCCGCCATCAATGCGCCGACCGGCAGCACCAGCGGGCTCAGGGCAAACCGCACGCGGGAGACGAACTGGGAATCCTGGAACAGCCAACCGGCCGCCGCGCACAGGCCAAGGCCGATAATCGCGCCTGCAGCAGCGCAGGCGAGCGCAGCAGCAACGGTGCGGGTGCGACCCAGCCATGGCTCGGCGATGGAGAACATGACGAGCCACAGCACGGCATCAATGATGAGCTGGATCACGCCGCGCGCCAGGAACAACGAGCACACCAGTTTGCCGAGATCGAACTCGGCCATACTGGTGTCTAGGCGCAATGGGAACGCGAATCCGGCCATGGCGGCCACCAGCCATACCACCAAGTTCAGCACGACCAGCACCGTCGTGGCCACAACGGCCAGCCTATGGCCATCCACCCACTGCCGCGCGTCCTCGGCCAGTTCACGCCAGCTGTCCGCAACATGGCCGGATTTCGGCGCATGAGACTTGGACGCATGCGAGGTCTGCGGCTTCCTGCCGCCCTCATGCTGCTGTTCGTCGCTCATTGCAACACCTCCACTTGGTTGTAGTCCTTCAACGGTTGCGGCATCTCACCCAATCCGGTTCGTTCGCCGAACCAGTCAAGCCCGGCCCGCCAGACGGCTTGCACCGCATGCCAGTCATGTCCGGTATCCGGCACGACCAGTTCGGTGACGTCCATGCCGACTTTGCGTGCGGCTTGGGCAATCAGACGCATATTATGTATCGACTCTTTATCCCGTTCGCCCGCGCCGGAGAACAGCGCCTGGTCCGACGAGCCGGTGGCGGCAATCACATTAACCGGCACCTGTGCGTCATAAGCGGACTGGTCACCGGCGAAATACTCCTTGACCATCTTGGCGACCGTACCATTCGTCGGCTTGAGCTCACCGTCCACCGGCAGCATCGCGCCGTACAACTCAGGATGACGCGGGCCGAGCTGCGTGGTGCAGGTGCCACCCTGCGAGAAGCCGCCAATCGCCCACATCTTCGCCGACTTGGCCACAGGCAGATTCCTCTTGGCCCACACGACCACATCCTTGGTGAGATAGGTCTCGGCATTGCCTTGGGTGGTGTCGGCACACAGGCTGTTATGCGACGCCTCACCATTCTGGTCGGGCGCAATCACGATTGGCGCCAGACCGTCATGCTTGGCCGCATACGAGTCCATCATTGCCGCGATGTTGCCCGCGTCGATAAGGCGGCTCGGGCTGCCCGGCTGCCCGGCCAGCAGTTCCATAACCGGCAACGTCGGAGGCATCTCGCTAAGCGCGGCGGGCGGCAGATAGATCATTGCCGGGCGCGCGGCGAAGTTCGATTTCGTATTGGGAATGGTGACAGTAAGCACCTTGCCGGTTTGCGGCATGTCGGGCAAATCGTTGCGCTGGGCACGCTTACGCCATTGGTCCACGCTCATCGCGGATTCGTGCACTTTGACCGAGCTCAGCGAAGCATATGGCGAATAGCCGACGAGGTTGCCAATGGTCTGGTATTCGCCATAGATCGAATCCACGCCGAGTGCCGTGGAGACCAGTATCAACGGCACCAGAATGATGGCGACGACGCGACGCAGTCCTTGGACGATCACAGCTGAGGCAATTACGAAGCCGACCGCCGCGATACCGCCGGCGATGGTAAAGATCACCGGCCAGCCGAGCGAGACCTCGAATGCCATGAACACGTCGGATACCAACCATGCCGCCAACAGGCCTACAGCACCGGCGGCCACGGCGACGATCAACGACACGATTAGCGGGTGCATGCGATGCGCACGGTTCCGCTTGCCCACAACCAATCCGATCAGCAATACGAGTGCCGCCACTGCGGTCACGCCGAATACGGTCTGAGGAACGATTCCCCGAATCAGCGACAGCTCCATCAACGTCTTCCAGACGGAGTTCCTCATACCTTCACCCCCACGCTTCCCAAGAGCTCATGTAAGCCTATCGCGCAATTCAGGGAAGAGTGTCGGATTTCACAGAACATCCCGAGAGTTCTCAACCTTTATTCAGACTTTGTCCGGAACGCATCATCAGACGTCAGGGCATATGCTGGCAGGTATAACGAACGCGAACGAACAACGCCCGGCTTCCGCCAGCAAGCCCTCCAAGGCCAGCTCCGCTGCGGCCAAAAACGCTTACTAGACCCGCGTCTCCAACCCGCATCAGGCATGGTTGACCATCATCGGCACCGTGGTGGTTGTGGCGGTTATCGTGCTGCGCCTCGGATTCTTTGTGAACTGGGGATTGGCCGCCCTGTCCGTGATCATTCTGGTTCCGGGTGCGATTTCTCTGGTCATCCTCGCCAAGCACCCTGAATCCACCGGCGGACGCAGCATGTTCGGCATTTCCAATCCGGACGCCCTGCTTGACCCGATCCGCCGCCCGTCCGAGCGCCGGGGCAAGTGATTATGGTTAATTCCACTACGCGGTGAGCCTCCCACCGCGTAGTAAAAAGCCCACCACGCGGTGAGCGGGATTTGATGATTCGCGGGATTAAGCCGTTTTGAGACGCCTCGTGGCGGGCAATTTACATCGTGGTGGAGATTTCACTACGTGGTGGGGTCTGAGCGACGCGCGCTGACCAGATAATTCAGCACCGAACCAGCGGCCACCAGCAACGCACCGCACCAGAACGGCAACGATAACGCCAATCCCAATAGCACCGCACTGGCCCCAGTGGAGAGCACCGGCGTGGCATAGGAGGCGATGGCCAGCCGCTCCATCGAGCCGTGCAGAATGCCGTAGCCCCAGCAGGCATAGCCACCGCCGATTGCGGCAGCCGCAATGAAGACGAACAGCCATGCGACCAGACTCGGC
>OASQ01000335.1_pt1 | contig 21361 bp, 7 predicted proteins | sample 1475771 | NCBI WGS metagenome assembly OASQ01 (sample SAMEA2579910, study PRJEB22360) | human gut metagenome | reverse complement strand
GTTGACGGACCGCAATCTAATCTTACCCTAAAGGAGTAACTTTTCGAAGACGCAACGCTAAAGCTTTTACTGAACCCCCGGACTATCCGGGGGTTTTCTATATACAAAAATAGCCTCCTTATACAATAAGGAGGCTATTAGAGCTCATATAATGATAGCTACTCTATCAATATGAAAAAGCAAAAAATAACGCCATCCAGAAGGATGGCGTTATTTGTATAAGGATTGTGTGCCCTAGTCGGGGTTCCAGGGTATTAGTTATTAATCGCAGCGCGCAAGTCTACTTTTTTAGTTTCTTGATTAGCTGGACGATTAATCGCTTCGCGAAGATCTACAGTGTGTTCATCTTGAACAGTAGGTTCTTCACTTGCTTTGTTTTTAACTGTTTGTTTAGCTGCGAACCAGATTGTTTCGTTCATGTAGTGACGAAGTTCTTCGTTAGAAACGTTTTCTTGGTCTTTAGCCATTACATCCAAAATAGCATCTTCCAATGCTTGTGCTTCGTCGTCAGTCATAGGACCGCCAACTTCTTTTTGTTTTTGGATGATTTCGTTGATTTGATCTACCATGCCACGCAATACATTGTAACCATAGCTATTAGTGAAGCCATCTTTTTCATTGTATTTAGGCATTTCGAAATATTCATATTCGTTTTTATTGCGGTTTTCACCATTCCAGTTCAAGAACACTTCTTGACCATGTACACGACCGATGGAATGTGTACGGAAGTAGTCAGCATAGTTGTGTTTGTCGTAGGAATGTAACCAAATTTTTTCAGCTTTAGTCATTTGCTCATGTTTGTCGTATTTCACTTTAGCTTTTGCGATGTTGATTTCCGCATTTTGCCAAGCTTTCACATAGTCATGAACTGCAGACACTGTTTGTGGGCTAGCCACAGGAACTAATACTACATTGCTCAATTTAGGAGCAGATACAGGATTAGGCAAGATCAAATTATCATCATATGTTGGAGCTGATTGTGCACCTACAACACCTGTAGAAATAACAAGAGCCGCTGCACAAGCAAGTAATGTAGATTTTTTCATTCTATATTCCTCTTTTCTATCGTTAGATTATGGTGAAAGTATCTTTCACACCTATTTTACATTCATATCTGAAAGCACTGCTTTCACAAATTATATGGGAAGGCACGCGCTACACAAGGTAGCGCATACCAGCCATCATATAGTTAGTTTGTGTACTCACAAATGATTACATACCAAGTTTTGCCATCATTGCAGCAATTTGAGCTTTCATTTGTTCGTTTTCAGCTTTCAAATCAGATACTTCTGTTTTTAATCCAGCGTTTTGTGCTTTAACGGACGCCATTTCTTGTTGCATTGCATAAGCAGAGCTGATAGGGCCTTTGCGGTAACGATCTGCTACAGCAGCTTCGCTATCACGGTTGCCAACTTTCCAAGTTACACCAGCGTTCGCCATCATGTGACGGGAACCACCAGCCCAGGATACGCCAGCATGCATCAATGTGGACTCGTTTTTGTAATGAGCAACGCCCATTGCAATCGCGGAGTTACCACGGTAGTTACCATAACCAGCCATGATTTGAGTTGGTTCCAATGGATCGTATTGGATAGGTTTCAATGCTGCAAGAGCTGCACCTTGAGCACCTACACGACCGATTTCTTCACCCAATTGATCAACGCGTGGGTCATGACCGCCGCCTTGTACGGAAAGATCATAAACTGGAGCGCCATCAGCATCAGTAGTTTTGTTGATTGCTACAGTGTTATCGTTGGATGTAACTTTAGTCAATTGACCTACAGTTGCAACGTCGGATTTGTCTGTACCATTCTTAACATTAGTGATTTTGCTACCACCCATGTTGAGGTTACCACCAGTGATGGAAACTTCGTTAGGACCGAAGTTCATAGTAGCACCACCATTATTAGTAATGGAAGTAATGCCTTTAAGGTCGCTATTTAACGCATATGTTACTTGGTGATCGTAGTTTGCATCGCCATTGATAGCATCACGACGGATGGACAAGTTGTTACCAGCTACGAATTTAGTACCTTTTTCAACAGATTTAGTAGTTGCTGCAGTTTGAGCGTTTTCTACTTTACCAGTACCTTCTTTGTCTACATCAAGGTTGAATGCTTTACCTTGGATACCAGTAGTATCAACTTTGAAGTTAACTTTACCATTAGCACCTGTAGTAATAGCTACGGAGTGATCATCAGATGTAAAATCTAAGCCATTTGCTAACGTTGTTTTCTTAGGTGCTTGGCTACCTGCATCAGTAGATGTGGAGGATTTATAAGAAATCTTAGTCACATCTGCTGCCTTATCAGGATCATATGCAACATCATATGTTGTCTTATGCGGAGTTGTAGTGGAGTCTGCAGTTACTTTAATAACACCAGAACCTGTTACCTCTACAGCTTCACGAGCTGCGTCTTTAACTGCATTTTCAGATACGGATACTTCATACTTAGCATTCTTATCACCTGTATTTTTACCGTCAGCAACAGAAATATCAGCAATATTTCTATCACCAGTCAAGGCTTTTTTAACAACACTTTCAGTAGATGTTGCTGCAGCAACAGCTTGATTTAATTGATCTACATTGACAGCATCTGTACCATCTGTACCAGGCGCAACATTTTTAATTTGATTTCCACCATTGTTAAGACCATCTTTAGTTAAAGATACAGTCTTAGTTGGATCAGCTGGATTCTTAATAGTCATACCATTACCACCAACTGTTGTGTTGCCATTTTTGAAACCATCGTTGTTGATAGTAGTATCACCAGTTTTCAAGGAACCAGTATTACCAAGATCAACATCTTTGTTCAATGAGTATTCAATATGAGTACCATTAGCATCGCTTGTTTGTTTAACAGTTAAGTTGCTAGTAGCATTGAAGTCTACTTTATTACCATCCTTAATAGTTTTAGTTGTATCACCGTTATTAGCTGTTACATCAAAACCATTCATTGTGCCAAGACCAGTACCACTGATTTCAAGGTTACCAGCTGCATTTTTAGCTACAGTAATACCATCTTTACCAACAACATTAACTTTGCCATTTGTAGCTGGAACATCAATACCATTAGCTTGGATAGTCCACAATTGATCTGTAGTAGCTACAGTTTTTGTAGTGCCACCATTAGTTGTGAAAGTAATGTTATCACCATTGCTTTGAATAGTGTTACCACCAAGTTGGATGCTATTCAAACCTTTAAGGTCTTTGTTCAATTTAACAGTTAATGTATCAGTACCATCTGCTTCTACTGCGATGTTATCTTTTGCAGATTCAAATTTAGTCGTACCATCAGACAATACTACATATTTTTTACCTGTTACAGGATCAACTGCAGTACTTTCTTTTGTACCTTCACCTTGAACTTTCACTAAAGAACCAAGTTTTTGTTTGTTTTCAGTAGATGTATTGTTACCAGTGAATTTCAAGCCATCATCCATAGTAGCAACTTCACGTTTAATTGGGTTGCCATCAGTATCTTTCAATGGAGTACCATCTTTATCTTTTGGTACGTATACGATACGTTCAGATTGGTTATTATTGCTAGCTTCTGGTTTGTAAAGTGTTTGTGTACCATGATCTGTTGTAATATCTACACCACGACCATCTTGACCAGCAGGGCCTTGAGGACCGGTTAAACCGATTGTACCAATGCCGTCTTTACCAGAGATAGAAACAGCATCTTTGCCGTCTTTACCAGTAATACCAACTTTACCGTCAATACCATTTGTACCAGGCATGCCAGGAGCACCAGTTGCACCTTGTGGACCAACGATTGTTACACCATCTTTACCTGCGATACCATCTTTACCATTTACAACAACTTTGTCTAAGTTAGTAAGATCTTTATCCAAGGAGAATGCAACAGATGCATTACCAGCAGCATCGTTAGTTTGGTTTACAGTTAAGTTTTTACCAGCTTGCATTGTAACAGTTTTACCATCAGCAATGTTTTGAGCTGCTGCCGAACCTGCTGCTACAGTACCTTCAGTAGCAGATACTTTATCGGAAGCAATATTCCAAGAGGAAGCACCTGTACCACCAGTATTCAATGCGGAGAAGTCGATAACTGCTTTAGTGTCAGCTACAGCATTACCGTTACCATCGTTGTATGTCAATGTAACAGTTTTATTTGTTGCATCGTATTTGTATACATTTGCAGTGCCTGCAGCATTAGGTGTACCAGCTGTATTTTCATTAGAAGTATTAGGCACAGTTGTAGGTGCAATATGACGTTCGTTTGCTTTCAATGCATCAGCAGTAGATTTCAAGTCGGATACATTAACAGCTGCATTTGGAGTACCAGTAGTTGTATTAGCAGCAGCATCCAATTTCGCTAAGAAATCGCCACCAGTTTGGTTTTTAATAGCAGAACCTACGTTATTGATAATCATGCTACCATCAGTTGTGCTTGTTTTACCTGCAGGAACTGTATTAGGATTTTCAAAGGATGCAATGATATCGCCACCAGTATATTCTGTACCATCTTCTTTATAGAATTTACCATCAGATTTCTTAGTTAATTTTTCTCCAGATGGAGTTGTATAAACAACTGGGGATACTGCGCTAATAGTCATGGAACCGTCAGCTGGTGTAGGTGTTGTAATAACAACATTATCACCCGCTTTTACGTTAACCTTACCATTAACAGGTTTAACATCAGTGCCATTACCTTGAATTGTCCAGATATCATCAGTAGTTGCTACTTTATTAGTAGTAGTGCCTGTACCAGCTGCATCAGGTGTTACATATTCAATACGTTTTTCCGTAGGATTATATGTAATATTAGTCGTGCCATTAGTAGCGTTAGGATCACCCAATACAACTGTTTTTGTTTGAACAGAATCCAAACCTTTAAGGTTTTTATTCAACTTAACAGTTAATGTATCAGTACCATCAGCTACTACCGCGATATTATCCTTTGCAGATTCAAATTTAGTTGTACCGTCAGATAATACAATTTCTTTCTCACCAGTCGTAGGATTAATAACTGTAGTGCCTTCTTGCGTACCTTCACCTTGAACCTTAACTAAAGAACCAAGTTTTTGTTTGTTTTCGATAGTTGTATTATTACCAGTGAATTTAAGACCATCGTCCATAGTTGCTACTTCACGTACAATGTTCTTGTTATCAGCACCTTTAATAGGGTCTCCGTTGGCATCTTTTGGAACATATACGATACGTTCTGCTTTATCAGTATCACCATTATTAGCAGGATCGCGGTTTACAAGAACTTGTTCACCCTTAGCAGATGTAATAGAAATATCAGCGCCATCACGACCGTTAATACCATCTTTGCCATCTTGGCCTTTAGGACCAGTCATACCGATGGAACCATCTTTACCGTTGATAACTACAGAAGAACCGTCTTTACCATTTACGCCGATTTTACCATCAACACCATCTTTACCTGCAACGCCTGGTTGACCTTTTTCACCGATACCGATTTCATCAGCTAATGCATATGTATAAGTTTGTTTACCAGTCGCTGCACCTGTACCATCTTTTTCAATGTCTTGTTTAACAGTGAGGTTTTTACCTGCTGCATAGTTAACTACACCACCATTAGCAACTGCCGTTTCTGCAGCTGGAGTTGCTGCATCATTAACAACCTTACCACCATTTTCTGTAGCATTTGTTTTGAAAGTATAACCGCTTGTAATTTGATTAGCCAAATCGGACAAATCGATTTTAGCTTCTGTGCCAGTTACACCAGCACCTGTACCATCATTGTATTTCAATGTTACAGATTTAGTAGCAGCATCATATTTATAGCTTTCAGCTGTACCAGCAGTATCTTGGTTTACAGTTTCTCCTGTACGACCAGATGTAGTTGGTCGAATATGCAATTCGTTGGATTTTAATGCTTCAGCAGTATTATGAAGGTCAGATACATTAACCGCTGCATTTTTAACATTAGAACCGGCATCAGCTGCTGCTTTCAATTTATCCAAGTATGTAGCAGTTTGACCTGCAGGCATTGTTGGATTTTGGTTTTTAATAGCAGAACCAATATTGTTAACAATCATGCCGCCATCTTTTGTTGTTTGGCCGGCTGCTGCTTTAGGATTTTCAAAAGATGTGATGATATCGCCAGTATATTCAGCTGTTTCACCAACTTTATGGAATTTACCGTCTTTATCTTTCGTTAATTTTTCACCGTCTGGAGTTGTGTAAACTGCTGGAGTTACAGCATTTACAGTGTAAACAGTGTGATTGTCTGTTCCATCCACATCTGAAGTTACAACTACATTATCACCAGCTTTTACTTCGGTACGGTTTGCTTTCAATTGTTTTACGTTAACTGCATCAGTATTATTCGTACCTTCAGCAACATTAGTAATTTTGTTACCGCCATTATCTAAGCCAGTATTTGTCAACTTAACATCTGTAGTAGCTGTTGTACCCGCTGCAGGTGTAGGAGCCTTAATTGTAATACCATCATTATTTACTGTAGTATCACCAACAGTTAAGGAACCAGCATTAGTAAGATCAATATCTTTATTTAAAGAGTATGTATACGTTTGGTTACCAGTTAATGCATTAGAAGTATCTGTTTCAAGTTCTTGTTTAACAATGAGGTTTTTACCAGCAGCATAGTTAACTGTATTACCAGGTTTTACTACAGTTGCTGTAGAATTACCATCAAGTGAACCACCATTTGCTTTAGCATTGGCTTTCCAACCAGAGTTATTGATTGTATCCACTACAGTTTTAACGGTAGCAATACCATCTTTACCAGCTGCACCAGCTTGCCCTGGAACACCAGGTTTACCATCAGTTACCACTGGAGCTGTACCAAGAGTAACATCAAATGTTACTTTACCATCAGCACCAACACTAGCAGTTGTATAATCACCACCTGTGAAGTTCAAACCTTTATCTAGTTTAACGGTTTGATCAGCAGTTATAGTACCATTATTTGTTGCTTTGTAAGTTAATGGAATTTGTTTAGCTGCTTTATTACCATCAAATGTAACAGCATATGTTGTATTATGGTTAGTATCATCTGGTGTCGCTGTTACAGAGATAGGGTTATTTGTATCTGTAGTATAAGTACCCCCAGTAATTGTACCACCGTTATTTACTGTTACAGCTTCACGAGCTGCATCTTTAACAGCGTTACGGGATACGGATACTTCGTATTTAGCACCTGCTTCTCCAGTGTTTTTATTATCAGCAACAGAAACATCAGCAATGTTTTTATCACCATTTGCATCTGCTTTTTTAACTACACTTTCAGTAGAAGCTGTAGTTGCAGCTACAGGGTCAACATGCACAGTATAAGTAGTAACAGTGCTACCATCAGCATTAGTAGTTACAGTAGGTGTAGCTACAGTAGCAGCACCAGAGCCAGTAACAACTACTTTGCTATTTAACTTATTTTTTGCATCAGTAGACAAGTCAGCTACAACATTGCTACCAGAAGCAGTAGTTGTAATATATTTACCATTATCAGCACCAACTACGCCAAAGCTCAAACCATTATCTTGGTTCAATTTTTGTGTGCCAGTAACACCAGCATTACCAGTTAATTTAACAGTATTATTGAAACCATCACTAACTGCTTTCAATTGGTCTTCAGTCGCTGCACGACCAGATACAATTGTAGGGTTTTTCAAGTCCCAAGATTTATTTTCTAAGCCAGTTACATAACCACCTTTACCATCAAAGGAGATAGGATGATCGCCAGCAACTTTTACAACTTGGTCACCTGCGAAGGAGATTTTACCAGAACCAGTACCATTTGTGATAGAGGAAATATCTGCTAAATCACCCTTAACATTTACTTTGTAAGTTACACTGTTATCAGTTGTATCTGTACCGTCTTCAACAGTTGTATTTTGACCATTGATAACTTTTGCCTTCTTAGCAATGCCAGTAATTTTAGCTGTTTCAGTTTGTTCTGTACCATTACCATCAACATATTTTAATGTTACAGAGCCATCATTTTCTACTGCATATGTACCAGGTTTGATGTGTTTTTCAGTATCTTTTAATTGTTTTACATTAACAGCATCTGTACCGGCAGTACCAGTAGCTACGTTAGTAATTTTGTTATCATCTACGCTCAAGTTGCCGCCGGAAATAGTTGTACTGCCACCATTGTTCAATGTGATTTTGGAAGTACCATTTTGGATGCTTTCAATGTCTTTAAGAGTAGAACTCAACGCATATGTATATTGTTGTGTGTTAGTACCTAATGTTTGTGCTACAGTAAGATTTTTACCTGCACTGAAAGTTACTGTATCACCAGGAACTACTTTAGTTGCAGTAGCAGAACCAGTTAACGTACCACCATTAGCAGACGCATTAGCTTTCCAACCAGAAGCATTAATTGCATCAGCTACATTTGTTGTTGTAGCAATACCATTTGTAGTAGGGGCTACAGCTTTACCATCATTATTAGTAATATTAGCACCAACTTTAGCTGTAATTTGTATAGCCCCTTTATCAGCACCAGATGCTACTACAGATGTTGAAATAAGGTCATTATCACCTTTTACAGTCAATGTACCATCTTTCAACAATACATCGCTATTACCAGTATCAGCGGCATATTTTAAGTTAACGTTTTTCAATTGAGCTACGTTAACAGCATCAGTATCTTCTTTACCTGCTGCAACACCTGTAATTTGACGAGTTGCAGTTAAACCATTACCAACGGATACAGCAGCTAATGTGGAAGTACCAATTGCACCAGATTGATCACTGTATTTATTAGTACGGCTGTCTGCAGGATTGTAACCAACTACACCAGCATCAGCAGTAGTTACAGATTCAGAACCTAGAGCAACACCATTTGCAATATTAGCTGTAGTATTTTTGCCAAAAGCTAAAGAATTATTAGTAGTAGCCTTAGCATAGCTACCAATTGCAACAGAATGTTCACCAGAAGCGGTTGTATAATTTTTAGCTAAGTCAGTACCAGATAAAATAGTATTACCCGTAGGATCCGAAGGATCTTTTTTAATCGGATCATATTCATCACCGCCACCAATTGCTACAGCTTGTTTACCACTCGCTGTTGCACTAAAGCCAATAGAAGTCGCATTCTCCGCACTACTTCTATTAGCCCAACCAATAGAAGTACTACCTTTAGAGGATGCATTAGAGGCACGACCGATAGCAGTCGCACCATCAGCTTTTGTACTACCATTTCCAGCATAAGCTTTAGGACCAACTGCTGTAGCACCTAAACCATTGGCCACAGCTTGCGTACCAAAAGCAGCACTAGAATTACTCAAAGCTTGTGCAGTACTACCAATAGCCGTAGAGTTGTCTGCTTTTGCTTGAGTTTGTGTACCAATAGCTACTGTATTATTAGCAGAAGCATATGCCAATTGACCCATAGCAAGTACACCGCTACCATTAATGGCTTGTGCACCAGCACCAATAGCAATAGCAGCTGCTGGTTCAGGTCGACCATTTTTCATAGTCACCTTACCACGTGCAATCGTTTGAGTTGCAACACCGTTATTATCTACATTTGTAGAACCGATAGCGATAGATTGACCTGTACCAGCTATAACGTTGGAACCCATTGCCAAACTATCTTGACCTTCTGTAGTGTTGTTATAACCAATCGCAATATCACGATCATCTTTTGCTTGAGAGTCTACACCGATAGCAATCGCTGTACCACCAAGACGACCCGTAGGAGTATTAGAAGCAGACCCAGCTACTAGATTATTACCAATAGCAACAGAGTTAGCACCTACTGTATTAGCCGTGTTAGCAGAACCATCAAGTTTTTTATCTGCCCACAAGTTAACAGCGTTGCCACTATTATTAGCACCCGCTTGTACAGGTGTACCCATTTGTGCAGCAACACCTACCATAGCCAAACCAGCTAATACGCTAGCAAGAACTTTTTTCTTACCACCATTGTTTTTAGCAACTTCAGATACTACAACGTAGCATTCTTTAGATTTGCTCCAAACTACTTTAAAAATCTTATTCATATTTCTATGAACCCCTTTCTTAGACTAGACACAATTACAATCCTTATATAATACGTTTAATAAATTGAAAGCTATTTCTTACACACATTTTTGTTATTCTGAGTAACTTTCATTTATTTTTCATTTTGTGTCATAAGTAGAATAACAGATATCGAATTATTTGTAAATAGTTTCCTTCATGTCTTCATCATGATTTTTTCGGAAGTTGTTCAGATATTTATAAAAATTTAAATTTATATCGTTTTATTACACATTTTTGATGTGTTTTTTAATACTTTATGCTTAATTAATCAAATATATTCGATATATAGATTAAAATATGGGTATATTTATTACCATAATTAATAAACAACCCGTTTATACGTTTATCCTTATCTACTCCTTTCGATATTTTAATCTTATATTCATTTTTCAGAATATAAAAACAAGCCATAAGCACTACAGTAAAATAGCGCTTATGGCTTGTTATCTGTACATCTAGCACAGTATATCATATATGAATATAAAATGAATGTATCTTCAGTTACATTTTAATCATTATAGATCAGTTTATTCTTGTCCATACATGAGTATACAGATACATTAGTATCTTATTCTACCCATCCATACATCAGTGTACAGATACATTAGTATCTTATTCTACCCACACTGTATTATGGCGCCTTACAAGATTGAGCATCTTGTCCCTTACCGTTGTCGTTTCATCTAAACGATGCTTACCACCATACCAGGCCATCGGAGCTCCTGCTAAACGGAAGGTAATCTTACCGTACGCACCACCAGAGCTATGTTCCGGTTTGTTATACCCCATGTCCACTGATACACGTGGTGTAAGTTGCAATTCAGATCCAAGGCGAAAACCATTTTTATCCGCTTGCCGTTCTTGGTTCCAATGATACCCTTCTACATACACTCTAGCCCAGCGAGCATTCTTAAAGGTCTTACCATATTCCACAGTATATCCGTTAGATACTCGTTCTAAGGTGTGAAGATTTACATCGAGCACACGCTCATCTGACGCTGCACCATACCAATTGAAGCGAAACTCGCTTTCACCAGACATATATTCAAGACCTGCACTAAGGCGATCATGGTGGCGCAAGAAGCGGTGATCATAAAAGAGATGCGCCCCATAGAGGCGACGGTCATCCTTACTAATACGGCGATAGCCTACACCCATATTGAGGGTTGTACCAATGTCTGACGCTCGAGATAGGCGTTGTTGCGTAAACCATACATCGCGCGAAGTAGTATCATAATGGCCTAAGGGTTGTACCGTTTCTATCGAATAGAGTGGTTTCCATCCTTCTTGAAACTGAAAGCTCAAGGTAGTACGTCGCATCCACGGTTTCCCTTTAGATCCATACATAGCATTAGATATATTAGACATGGCCACCGCATTGATAGCGCGGTTCACCGCATCAACATTGCTGTACTGCACAGTCTTAGTATCTTGACGATCCATGATGAGTGGTCCGCTTTCACCAATCACATGGTCTGGCGTTGAAGCTGGCGTAATATGAAACCCATCAGAGGCTGCTTTAAGACGAGTGTCATGACTATCTGTATGTACAGACACTACACCCTTATCATTATGTAATTGTTGTTTTTCTGCCTCTGCAGAGCCTACACAACACACCAAGACTCCTAAGGCAATACACACAATACGTTTCATTACTCTCTACACATAATTCTCATGAACTTAAAATGAAATATGTATAAGTGTAACGAATTATAGTTACCATTGTCAAGGATGTGAACAGACTACTATATAGGATACAAGTAGATTACATATAATGTATATATATAATAATATAATATAGAAACATATTCTAGATAGTGAAGGTATCAAGTATACTGTATCTACAAAAAAACAATCAAAAACCCTTTTTAATTACGATTCTCAATGTTTATAAATGTTCTACACTCCCCTATAAATATTTTTACAATAGTACATAAAACTTTCTTTAAATATGCATATATGGTGTATTTTTACCACATATTATACAAAATATTCATTTACAACATGAATATTTCGTATTATTATGAACCTGTAAGTGATATGAAAGTTTTGTGAAGTCCTAATATGCAAAGGAGTGTATTGCGATGAGTAAGAAACATTTTGTATTAACAGGTATTGTGTTTTCTGCATTATCTATAGGGATTGTATCGGCGGCGCCTGTAGCACCTGTAAACATTGTAGAAGACAACGGCAACGTAGGGGCTGTAGGAACCACGTTCACTAATGATGGCAATATTACGCTCGGTAGAGGTGCCGGTGCCACTACTAGTAACCACCAAGTAATAGCCAGTCCAAATGCAAACGGCAACAATGTAGCCATCGGTGGCTTCGCCGGTAACCAATCTAAAGGGGGCGGCAATATTACCTTAGGTGGTAAAAGCTTCCAAAATGGCACAGGTGATTTAAATGTCATTGCCGGTGCAATGGCAGCAAACAATGCAAAACTATCAACGTCCATTATCATGGGTACCCAATCTGGGGAAAAATCTGAAGGGTCAAAAAACGTATGGATTGGGCATTATCAAGGGGCCAACAGTAAGGCTACCAATTCCGTTCTAATCGGTTCTGGATCCTCTGTAAAGGGGAACTTCACCCTCGGCATTGGTCACTACACCAATATTAATGCCAATAAGGGGCTTGCTATTGGTTCCTTTAACACCTTAACTAGCAACGCCACCGAATCCGGTGTATTCGGCCAAGGCCAGTACGGCAAGAATGCTATCGACGCGAGCGGCTCCTATAGTATTGGTAACTACAACCATATTTCTGGTAACAACACCTTCGTTATGGGCAACAATGTCACAACATCCTTAGAAAATGCAGTAATCCTAGGCAATGACTCTACAGATGGAGACGTTGTGAGCACATCTAGCTATACCTTTAACAATGGTAAGACTGTAAACTATGCAGGCACTACGCCTATCTCTACTGTATCGGTAGGCGCTAAAGACAAGGAACGAACTATTACAAACGTAGCAGCTGGTCGCGTTAGCGCTACATCTACAGATGCTATCAATGGCTCCCAATTATATGGAGCTCATCAAATGATCGATTATGTAGAAAATGAATCCAATAAAGGCGATGCTCGTGCCGCAGCCTTAGCAGCTTTACACCCTATGGCATATGATCCAGACAATCGCATTCAATATATGGCAGGCTATGGCCACTACAAGAACGCCAATGCCCTCGCCCTCGGTGTTGGATATTACCACAGAGATAATCTATTATTGACTACAGGCGTTACATTGAATAGCCATATCATGGCAAACGTAGGTGTTACATACAAGCCTGGCAAATCTCAAGTAACGAGCCACAGTCAAAACCTTGAAACTCGTGTACAAGCTTTAGAAACACAAAATAAAGAACTTCAAGAAACTGTACATCAACTCATGGCAAAATTAAACAAATAATATAATCCAGCCATGACATAGTATGTAAACCAAATTATGTAACGCAAACTATATTGTTCCAAACTACAGTTTTACACTACAAAATCTAATTACAATCCTAATTACACACAAAAACTAAGAACTGCACCTTATATTCTAATTGTTTATAAGGTGCAGTTCTTCTTTATATGCTATACTATGTTCAACATTATGTACTAAAGAAATCATCATAGGGGTAGTATATGAGCCAGAAAGACAGCGAACAAATAACAGATTTAAAAGAAACTACAATCATAGCAAATAATCCAGATATATCTGAGGAATTACAGGTCAATATAAATGAGGTAAAGGATTCATATGATTCCTTCCTCTATGTATCCAAACCATTTTCTAGTACGAATATTAACAATTTACAAGCTAAAGCTAAACTATACGGTCTTAATCCTGCGCCCCTCAAGGGTGCCCGCATTCTTGAGTTAGGTGCATCCTGTGGGGGCAATCTCATCCCACAAGCACTGTACTATCCAGAAGCAACTTTCACAGGCATCGACCTATCAGGTGTACAGGTACAACATGGCAATGAGATTATTAAATCCATAGGCCTCACCAATGTGACATTATTAGAAAAGGATATTCTCGATATTGATGAAAGCTTTGGCACCTTTGACTACATCATCGTTCACGGCATTTGGTCCTGGGTACCCGATGTAGTTAAGGATAAAATACTAAGTATTTGCAATAAAAATTTATCTGATAATGGGATCGCCTATGTCTCCTATAACACTTACCCAGGATGGAAACGCTTAGAGCAATTGCGGGATATTATGTTGTATTCAGAAAAACGGGCGAAGGATCAAAATCTATTAGAGCGTACATTATATACAAAAAATGTATTAAAAATGGTAGCAGATACTATGAACAGCGATGAACGGTCTCGTACGCAATCGAATTATAAAATCAGTAATATCCATCGTGTACTGAACTCTAGCGATTATTATGTGGCCCATGAATATTTAGAAACCTTTAATGATCCTGTATACGTATCTGACTTCATAGAGCGCGCACAGCAGCAAGGATGTGCCTATATTGGTGATGAAGTACCGCAACGGTCCTTTATCTCATGGCTTTCAGAGGATGTGGCAGATAATATTAGAGCCTTATCTAATGGCAACTATATCGATAAAGAGCAGTTCTATGACTATGTGTATGATACACAGTTCCGCATGAGTCTCTTAACTAAACAAGCCAATGAGTCTATTATCAATCATGATGAAACGGTAACGATGGATATCTTAAACAGTCTATATTATGTGGCTAATTCGGCCAACGAAAAAGGTGTTCCATCGGACTGGACCAATACCATCTACATTGCCATCAAAGAGATAATGGATACCGCTAAACAATTCACGGTACAAGATATTGTAAATCATATCAACAGATCCTATCCTGGTTATATCATCGATAATAACCAACTGTATCAGCGCCTATTGTTCCTTATCATCTTAGGTAATCTTAATATTTATGGCGAATCCTATCCTCTCACTCCATTTGTTGAACATGAAAGCTATATACCTGAGCCTTTCATCAACTATTTAAAAACACTCGTCGAAGATGGTGGCACCCAATATACAGCTCTTGGCAATATGTATAATCAAATCGATGAAAGCATCGATAATGGTCTACTATATGTTGCTACATTGCTATCAAAACCTACTTCACGAGAAACCTTATTACAGACTATGGATAACGATAACCTAACTGTACAGCGCACGACTAAAGACGGCTATACATATAAAGTACCTACAGAACAATACCTAGATGAATCTCTACTTCGTTTAGAATACCTTGGGTACTTTAGAAAATAAAATCAATATATACAAAAGAACCCTCTTATTAGGAAACATACTAGATTTATCCTACATTCAAAATGATGATAGGATGACCTCAAGTTTCCTTAAGAGGGTTCTTTTGCATTGTATTTAAGAAGGTTAGTATATTATATTCAGACCAGGTCTAAATATAATAAGATAGGCCATATACTTATGTTATACAGGGGGAAGTATAGCATCCGTAAGGATTGTAATTGCATGATAAAAGGGGAAGTTGCATATGGATGCTACGTATATGTATAGATAGATACGTTGTATATATGTAAGGGGTAATATATGTGAAGGAAATATATATCTATACAGACATACAGCTATATGGCCATAATTACAGTATATAATTTACATTCGAAAAATTATGTGTCAACGCACATACTTTATTATTTGTAATGGATAGGCATGCACAAGGTCTCATGACCTTATGCATGATTGTCTATATATTAGAATTTGTGCGTGAAACCAGCGTTTACGCCCCAGTCTGCTTGGAGGTCACCAGACAAACCTGTGGCAACATCAGCAAATACGCTATTATTGCTATTGAAGCCATAACGACCACCGAAGGCAAGTTCAGTCCAAGTGCCTTTAAGATCTTGCTCTGTTAATTTCACAGCTGTGCCACTAGAGAATGCAGTTTTTACATTGCCTGTGAAAGTATGACCTGCAGCAAATCGTGTATAGATATTGCCATTGCCGAATTGTTTACCCAATTCAAGACCAAGCTTACCAGAAGTGCTGTTCACACCAGATTGGTTAACAGATACATTATCTACATTGAAGTTACGGCCACCGAAGTGTGTAAAGTTCAATTGTGCTTGTGGCTCTACATAGAAACCGTTAGCGTATTTCAATGTTTTGCCATAAAGAACACCGATGCTGTATGCATTGGATTTTGTATCGCCAGACATGGCTTCACCAATTTCATTACGCGCTGTGAAGTCATTAGATACACGACCTACTTGAGTTTCTACATGTACATATTGATCCTTACCAAGGTCTTTCAAACCATAGGCACCAACGGAGAAGGATTTAACCTTACCAGAACCATCGAATACATAGTCTTCAAAACCGCGAAGGTAGGATACTTGACCACCTACAGTCCAACCACGGCTGATTTTAGCATCATAACCGCCTTGGATGCGTGTGTAATCTGTAGCTGTATCAATACCGCTGCCAGAGTAGCTATATTTACCGCCACCGATGCGAGCCCAAATACCAGTTGGTTCACCTTGTTGCAATACACGAGGACGGTACATATCGTCAGCTACTGTACGCCATGCATTGAAATTACCTACTACAGCGGAACGAATACCACGCATATGAGGTGTATCGTACGCACCACGAACAACAGGATTAGGATTTACTGGTGTAGGTGTAGGTGCTGGAATTTGAGGTTTTGGATCTGGAGTTACTGGTGTAACTGGCTTTGGAGCTGGAGTTACTGGTGTAACTGGCTTAGGATCCGGAGTTACTGGTGTAACTGGCTTTGGATCCGGAGTTACTGGTGTAACTGGTTTAGGGTTTGGAGTTACTGGTGTAACTGGCTTTGGAGCTGGAGTTACTGGTGTAACTGGCTTAGGAGCCGGAGTTACAGGTGTAACTGGTTTTGGATCTGGAGTCACAGGTGTAACTGGTTTAGGGTCTGGAGTTACTGGTGTAACTGGTTTTGGTTCTGGCACCACATAGGACCCTTGACCATTACCGTCTTTCCAAGTAATATCCCCTTCTTTTTTATCTGTAGTCAACGCTTTTTTGTAGCTAGATACAATACCTTTAGAAGCGATGGATACAGTACCAGAAAGGTTTCTTTCACCTTTTACATAATTTTCATAATAGAACTTGTGGGCTAAGTTATCTAAAATCTTGTTTACATTACTTTCAGAAGATGTATCAAGATTATCACCTGTTACATAACCATGCACGCCAGAGCCAGCTGCAGCAGATTTCACGATGAAGTTACCGCCCTCGATATCAGCCGCATCAAGACCAGTTTTTTGAGAAGCTGGTTTACCGAAATTTAGACCAGTACTTGCGCTCATATCATAAATAACATTGATATGACCATCTAGCTTGTTAACATGAATATCGCTACGAGAATCTTGGGAAATGCGGCTAAAACCTTCACGTGTACGAGTGCCTGTGAGGGTGTTAATGCTACTACGAGCCTCTTTACCATCGATCATGAACGGCTCTAAGCCACCCATATTATCATGGCTCCACATACCGCCATCAAAGGTCATATTGATCTCGCCACCTTTATCCTCTAAAGTATTCACTGCTTTACCAGAGAATTGGTTAGGACTATTATGAGCACGACCTAGACCGATATTGATAACAGATGGTTGCTGTTGTTGGTATGGAGGCATTGTTTTATCAGATACAAGCACATCACCTTGCATGTTCAACACTTTATGTTTTACAGTACCTTCATCATCAACGCCGATGTTAATTTTACTATTATACGCAAAAGCTAGTGGATATGGAGACGTCCATGGCGCAGTAGTCACGTCCATAACACCGCCATCTACTTGGATAGAACTATTATCTAGCATGCCTGTAATGAAAGCTGGTTGACGATAGCGTTTAGGTAATTTATCTGCATTAGGAGTATCCAAGGAACCAATTGTAACTTGACCACCATTAGACGCTACTACACCATTCACAGTCGCATTCCCAGTACTTTCAAATTTACTATCTGCAGTAGTTGCAAAAATGCGTCCCTCAGAATTAAGACCTGCTGCAGCCCATGTGCTAGGCATAGCCATCGTAGATGACAATAAAGTCATCATAACAGCAGATAATAAAAATTTATTTCTTGCTCTCATCCTCTTACACCTCAACTATAAATACAATTACAATCACATTTGTGAAAGTTCCTTCATAAAAGAATATACATCTGTAGTTTCATTTATTAGTCTAAATAGACAGAAAAGATAGATATATACTCACTTTATTAAGAACTCACATTCAACACTTTTAAAATATGTTTAAAATATTACACTATTTTTTGTGAATTGTAAATGAATTTCTCAAATTTTATTTAAAATAATTTAAAATATTAATAGATGAGTTATAAAACTAGAGTATAAAAATAAAAAGACAGTGACTAAATCACTGCCTTTTATTGGTAAAAACTATATGTATTTATCCGTATTTGACGATATATGATAGTTACATCTAATGCATGGGACTCTTTTATTTTATGAGCACTATATATTTATATAGTACTTATCACCATATACTTTTATATAGTAACTATTATATTAGAATTTATGTGTAAATCCTGCATTTACAGACCAGCCTGCTTTATAATCGCCAGATAGACCTGTGCTAAGGTCAGCAAAGATGCTGTTGTTTGCATTGAAGCCATAGCGGCCACCGAATGCTAGATCAGTCCAAGTACCTTTAATGTCTTCGGATGTGTATTTAGTAGTAGCACCACTTGTGTACGCAGTTTTCACTGTACCAGAGAAGGCATGGTTCACGCCAACGCGAGTATAGATATTACCTGCGCCGAATGTTTTACCAATTTCAAGACCAATACCACCTGCGGTGCTGCTCACACCAGATTGTTCTACATGCATGCTGCCTGCATTGAAGCTATCGCCACCGAAGTGAGTGTAGCTCAATTGTGCTTGTGGTTCAATGTACGTGCCATTTTGGAATTTCACAGTTTTACCGTAGCGTGCGCCAATTGTGAAAGCATTTGCTTTAGTTTCACCAGAAAGGCTTTCACCAATTTCGTTGCGAGCTGTGAAAGCATTAGAAACGCGGCCTACTTGAGATTCGATGTGAATATATTGATCTTTACCAAGATCTTTCACACCGTAAGCACCTACAGCAAAGGCTTTTTCCTTACCAGTGCCATTGAATACGTAGTCATCGTTGCCACGAAGGTAGGATACTTGACCACCTACAGTCCAACCGCTACCTGTTTTAGCATCGTAACCGCCTTGAATACGTGTATATGTTGTATCTGTGTCGATACCTTTTGCGGTATAGCTATATTTACCGCCCCCAACGCGAGCCCAAATGCCTGTTGGTTCGCCTTGTTGCAATACGCGTGGACGATACATATTATCTGTCAATGTTCTCCAACCATTAATATTGCTCATAATAGCAGAACGGGCACCGCGCATATGAGGTGTATCAAAATCACCCATGATAACGTGAATATGAGAATTACGCTCTGGTACTGGAGCTGGTATCACTTCTGGTTTAGGGGTTGGTGTTGGTGTCGGCTTAACCTCAGGTTTTGGAGTCGGTTTTACCTCTGGTTTAGGCGTTGGTTTTGGTACGGGCTTAACCTCAGGTTTTGGCGTTGGTTTAACCTCAGGTGTTGGTTTTACTTCTGGTTTCGGTGTTGGTTTATTTTCACCATATACGTATTTACCTTGACCATTTTTATCCGCTTGCCATGTAATAGCGCCTTCTTTGGCATGACCTTCAGTCAACACCTTAAAGCGTGCAGATTCAGCACCATTGGATGCAATAGCTACTGTACCTTGAAGGTTTCTTTCACCATTTACATAATTATGGTAATACACCTTATGAGCCAAGTTATCTAAAATCTTATTTACATTGTCCTCACTAGATACATCAAGACCTTTTTGGGATGTATACAAATGAGCCGCTGCATTAGGTTTTGCACTTGTAATGTGGATATCACCACCCCAGAAGGATTCTGGTGTCAAACCATTATAGGTTTTCGTTGGTGGTGTGTATTCTGGATCTTCTGTATCATCATATTCACCATTTACATCATAAAAGAAGTTTACATGACCTTCTAATTTATCGATGTGAATTTCATTGTGCTCATTTTGTACTACAGCATTTTCGAAATTACGATTTTTAGATCCTACCAGGCGATGTACATGACTTGGTGTTGTCATTGAACTATAGCTAGTGCCATTTAAACCGCCTTGGTAGAGATGATCCCAATACCCACGTTGACCAAGGTATACATTAATATGGTTTACTTGTTTTGAATTTTTATCTGCTAAGTTAAGAGCAAAGCCAGTCCAAAATACTTCATCACTATCTAAACCGATATTAATTACAGATGCATAATTAGGATTGTTATCGATACGGACGTCACCTTCAATAGACATATTATGCCCAGTAAAATTACCTGTAATACCATCTACGCCAAGATTTACAGTGCCACCTTTAGAAATAACAACTGGATTACTGCTACGACCAACTTGAAGATCACCATTTTTAATATTTACAGTACTGCCATTTTGGCTAGTAATGATAGTATTACGTTCATCAATTAATCTACCGGTTACGTAATCTGCATTAATGGTACTCAAATTATCTGCATCAAGCCCATACATTGTACCTTGCGGTGTTCCCAAGTCTACAGTTTCACCCTTAGTCAAACTAAAAACAGGATATTCTGCCATTGCATAAGGCGCAACAGAACTAGCAATTGTCAGTGCAATCGCTAAAGATAAGTTCGCTTTGTACACGCGTTTCATAAAAACCCTCTCTCATTCACATACTATAAACTATTATCAAATAATTTAATTATATTTAATATTTATATTCTTGTAAATATGAGGGAAATTTGCCACATAACTATAAAGTTATAAAAGTAAAAAGGTAACATCTAGATTAATACCTTTTAGGTAGTAAATTCTATATAGTATTTATCCGTATTTGACGATATATAATATTGACCATATAATATAAACAGATAGCCAAACGAGTAGAACCGTCGGGCTCATCTCAAAAGGATTAAAAACATGATGAAATGGCCTTTCAGTTATCCAATCACTGGTAACGAAGGGCTATTTTTTTGCCCAACCTCGATTGACTATCCTAAGTCAATTATATGGCGAACATATAATCGAATCAATAAAAATCTATTTATAGAAATATATGAAATTATATAAGTAAAAGGGGCTGTAACAAAACAGCCCTCTTAGTTAATAAGCTATATATAGTATTTATCTGTATTTGACGATATATGATATAAACCCTATAATATAAACAGATAGCCAAGCGAGTGGTTCCGTCGGGCTCATCTCAAAACTATAGTTAATTGATGAAATGGCCTTTCAGTTATCCAGTTACTGGTAACGAAGGGCTAT
>OASQ01000328.1_pt1 | contig 21660 bp, 24 predicted proteins | sample 1475771 | NCBI WGS metagenome assembly OASQ01 (sample SAMEA2579910, study PRJEB22360) | human gut metagenome | reverse complement strand
GCGCTGATCCTCATCACGGATGCGGGCAAGCTCTGATTTCAATAATTCATCCATCTCGATGCTCCTTTACTGGTTTTGTAATCATTTGAATCATCTCCTTTCATAGTCTTGATACTGATGGTTATCACAGATTACTCAAATCTAACCCGTGTAATATAATCACTATTACTATTGCGGAAGTATACATAATGTTTTGTATCAAACGTTATTACTTGTGAAATATCAAACTCAAGCCTTGATGTGTCTCCACCAATGTTGACACTAGCGATAACTCCACTCGTACTTTCTTGTTGTATTGTTGCGTTCATGTTTGTTCCATATACTCTAAAGCTACCTTCAAGAATCAATTTACTATAACTCCTAACGTCATAAGTTCTTGAAAAGTTAAATATTACACCACTTCTAAAATTAGAGGTAAGTTTTATTCGAGTATTTTCAAATGTACACGCAGTATAGTTAACTGCTAAACCACTATTTACACCGTTATAATATAAATCCTGCGGTGTGGGAACCCAGCCCTCAAAGTTCCCCTGTATCCCAAGGATCCATTCATTCTTTTTGACTTTCTCCGGTGTAATCCCCGCCATATTGCGGATATCGGCCCAAGACAGCAATACATTGGCATTTTCGTTGTAATATCCCTGTGGTATTTTAACCCACATCCGCTGACTTCCTGCATCATTGCCTTTGCTGTTGCCCCATCCCCAATAATCTCCACGGTTTGGCATTGTGCCAGTATACTCCTTACCATCGTTGTTTGTGAAGGTCTTGCCTGCCAAAACATCCGATGGTACTGCATTACCACTACCAAGGACGATCTTGCCGATGTTGTCTGCCATCTCCCCAAATGTTGCGGTTGCCGCTGTAGGTACCCGTTTCGCAGTGATGGCTGCGGCAACCTGTGCTTTTCCATCACTGACAGAGTTTTTTAGATTTACCATATCTTCGGACAGACCGTTGACGGCCTCGTTGGTGGCGTTGATGTGCTCAGCCCCAAACTTGTCCCCCTGACGGGTATATTCCGTTTCATCCACTGGCGTTACCGTTCCATCCTCATTTTCATTAAGGCGAATCTTTTTCTGCTCAAAAAGAGCGTCCACAAAATCTGTTTTCAAAGCCATGTATTTACATCTCCTCCCAACGTCATTTCCAAGGTGGGCCTGCTGTCTATGCCTGACCGGATATTCAGGTATATTTTCAGACAGGCGCTTTCAATCCGGTTCAGCTCCTCCCAGCCAATAAATGGCTGATTCTCACTGTATGTCTGCTTTACTCCAATCTCAAAAGGATATGTACCAGTGCAAATATGCTCCAGATTATCCTCGAACCGGTTAATCTCATCAGCATAAAACCCATAGTCCTGATAGGTCTTATCCTGCCCCATATCCTCAAATTCAAAATCCGGCCAAAGCTTCAGAGCCATGGCCCGGATCTCATTAAGATTGCCCTTAATCCGGTTGTAATCCTGAATGTTGAAAAAATCACTTGCCTGCCAGTCTGTTTTTGGCTGTTGCCACATAGCCCATATCCCTCCTTGCCTTGATCGTCCCGGACAGTGCTCCGTTGTATTTCAGGGTGTGGTCTGTCACACGGATCAGAAGATCCGGCACGTACTTATTTTCAAGAAATGCAATATCATTGGCATCAATCCTCGGTTCTCCCCGATACTGCAAATTATATTCCCGGTCCGCCTTAAGGTAGTCCCCGATCCAGTCAGCCAGATCGGCAGCGTGAACCACATCAGATACCAGCGGATTCTCCCATGTTTCCAGACTGCCCGTGGGATTAAGCTGGCGGCTGACCTTGGCCTGTGTTACCACATATTCTTTGCCGCTTATTACAACCTCTGCCGCTCCTGTAACACCCGTGAGGGCCACAGTCGCATAGTAAGCACTGCTCTCCACTATTCTCACTTCCTGCCCTTCTTGTGGCTCCGCGAGGGCTGCTGATAGTCCATAGGAAGGGTTGGAGAAATAGAACGTATAATAGTTGTCCTGCGCTGTCAGGCTGATCGTCTCCCTGATCAGCTCCTGCACTTCTCCATTCCCCTCACTGTACAAAGTTCGTAATACCTGCAGCTCTTTCACTCGGGCCAGCTTGGTTCCTTCCGGTGTTTTAGTCAGCTCCACACCGTATTCCAGAATATAATCTGTGCTATCTCCAAAAGTGATCTGATCAAGAATCACACGGTTATTTGGTGCCCCCTTGGTGAACTCAATCACCAGCCGGTCGAACTCCGGGAACTCATGGCTGATTACTGCCGTCTGCGTCAACCTACTGACCTCATAAGCCTCTCGAATCTCCCCATTGTTATAGGAATGGAATATTACCGTATCCGGCCAGTTGTGTCCGAATACCAAGGTAATCCCGAAACACTTATAAGCCGCTTCCATCGTGAGTGTGACTGTTGGGTTGTTCTGGAAGGCTCCGTTTTCATCCGCTGCCGCATCAGAAACATAACCTGTATTGAGGTATATTCCAGAAGGAGACTGCCGGGGAAGAAAATACACGGTTTCTCCTGCTGTAGAATAGTCCTGCCCTGTCAACGCATACTCATCACGGGCTCCTATGTCCTTGCTTAAGATTGTATCGACATGAGAGAAATATGCCTCATCCTCTGACGATGCGGACATCTCCGGCACAAAACTGGACTTAATGTATATTTTTCCGGCCCTATCCTGATATAAGATGCAGCGGCCTGCGTTGGCAATCAGCTGAAGCGCTTCCTTGTGGGTCACAACCGGAATCGGATTCCTGACAATAACTGCTTTGAGGTAGGTATCAACTCCATATTCTCTTGGATCAACTCCCGCATCTGTGAATACATCCACCGCCAGATCATACAGGCTAATTCCCTCCGGGTAATACTGTCCCCGATAATAAGTACCGTCCATGCTGTCAAACCGGTCGGATGCGCTTAGGTTCAGTTTCTCGTCATCCGCAGACCACTCTTTCAGTGCCAGGTTAATTCCTGGTATCCATTCTATAGTCCCGTCATCCAGTTCCTGCCCGTACAGCGCTTCTATATCCTGCCCCAGCTCAAAAAAGTTGACACTGCTCTCATCGTTCTCCACATCAAAGGCCCGGTCCTTATTGCTGACCGTCAAGCTAAAATCGATCGTAGGCAATTCCTCTGATATCGGGCTGATATGCTCCTTTTTCGTGGCCGACAGAATCTTGCGGCTGTCAAAATAGATACCGATCCCCATAGTGATCTGGTTAATACGGAACCGGCTCTTCCCATTAACCATTCTGGACGGGGAGAACCTTAAGAATGTGGCCCCTTCAAAGATCTCCTCCGTTACATAATGACCGTCTGCGTTGTCTGTGACCTCTACCGTATGATTGTCGGACACAATAGCAAAATCAACCGGATATGCCTTCCCAAACTCTACAGTCAGACCCTTGATGTCATACTGGACAGGAAAATGGATCTCAATATCTCCCAGAAGATCCTCAGTCACAAGCCCCTGGTTAAGAACCACCGCTCCAGCCTCACGAGGAAGAAAATACATAGATCCATCCACCTGCGTATAATTCTCATCGCAGGTACCATACAGCTCCTGTACTTTGTAATTATCCATAGGTTTCTTAAGGTTGGAAAAATATGTATACCGAACTGGATCTGGAATATATGCCGATGCCTGCGCCTCCTGATTGATAAGTCCAATCGTAACCCGCAGATGTGCCAGAGGATTGCGCCATTTACGGCGCATGACCTCCTTATATTTACTGCTTGCTGCCTGCATTATTCAATCACCCCGCAGTCTACCAGATTAACCTTGCAGTCCTTGTACATAGTTGGAAGCCCATCTTCATCCTCTTCCCACACTTTAGCTGTTCTGTTCCCAGGATACATCCTCTCTGTTTTCCACCCCCCTGTTTTCATATCCGGGAACTTGACCGTTACCACAAATTCGTCAAATTCCCGGAGAATACTTCCCCATGTGGCAGCATCCAGATAAGACCACTGTAAGCCGTCTATTTTGTCCTGATCCCGACCTACCCTCTGCCCCACAAACTCTCCCAGGGCGTTTTTGCCCTGGTTGACATTTGTGGCAATGGTAAGTCCCGGCCCCTGGTCATAGGATGGGTATTTATGACCGTTAATGTAGATTGCCATGCCATTCCCTCCTTATGTTGGTCTAAGTTTGTAGCCACTGCGTTTCTCCAAATCCGCAAGCTGCTTCTTGATCTCCCTGATATCCACATAGACCGTTAGATCCATCTGTTCAATCAGCTCTATGATCTTCCTTAACAGATCTACCATAACAGCAAGATACTGATCGCTCATGCCGCTGCTGTTGCGTGAGGACATTGCCACCGCCCGGTCTACCATTTCCTGCATCTTATCCTCTGGTGCTACAATCTCACCATAATGCCGGTTGTCACCGATCATGGCAAGCTGCGGCGTGTTAGCACGGACAAAACCGCCTTGCGCCAGACGTGGAAGGCTGATGCTTGGAATATTAGGTATCAGATCCGCACCAATTCCTGGAACCTTATCCGCTACCTCATTCACGGCATCAATCATAGCGTTAATAGCATCAATTACACGGTTCGCCATGCTCTCAACGCCGCCGATAATCATGTTGATGATGCCCTTGATATCCGCCCAGATTCCATCCCAGGTCTCTTTGCTTTTACTTCTCACAGTATCCCAAATGCCTGTGATCGCATCCCTCATGGCAGTAAACTTCTCATCTACTGCCGTCTTGATCGTATCCCACAAAGTCCCCAGGGTAGTTTTAATGCCCTCCCAGATCTCGGATGTGGTAGATTTGATGCTTTCCCAGATTGTACTGATCGCATCTTTAATGGCTGTAAACAAAGTCGTCGCAAGGGATTTCAGCCAGTTCCAAACGGAATTGAGGAGGGATTTTATGCCGTTCCAGACAGTGGTTGTAATATTGGAAATCGCTGTCCATGCGAGATTTACCGTGCTTTTTATTATTTCAATAGCACCTGATACGATTTCTTTAAGTGCATCCCATATTCCGGAAAAGATTTCTTTGATTCCTTCCCATGCCAGACTCCAGTTGCCCGTAAACACACCCGTTATGAAATCAATCAGTCCGCCAAATATTGTCAACAAGCTTCCAATGATTCCAGATACCGTTTCCAAGAACACAAAGAAAGTATCTGTAGCAGCTTGTAAAGTAGAAGCTACCGCAGGAGCCACATTAGATATAAACCATTCGATGAATGGCTGTAAAATTCCTTCCCATAGCTTCGTTATAGCATCGGCTACTTTTCCACCAAATTCTAAGAACTTATCAATCAGCGGGCTTAAATGCTGATCTTTAAATTCAATGAATTTATCCGATAAATTTTGCAGTACTGGCAGAAAGTATGTGTTATAGACATCAAGCAACAGAGCGCCAATCTCTGTGAATCCTTGCTTAAACGCTGCCATCATGGGAGCTACATGGCTGTCATATGTGGTCCCGACTTTTTCAAAGGTCTCAGAAATAAGGTCCTTAATTGCGGAAAATACAGGCTCTACCGCCCCAAACGTATCCTCTAGCGTAGTTCTGATGTAGTCCGCATTTTCTACGAATGGAGCTGCAATAATATCCAGAATATCTACCGCAAATGTTCCTGCTAATTCCGAAACCCCCATAAAGGATTCAGAAAAAATCCCTATGACATCAGCGGTAATTTGCTTTGCGCCGTCACTCCGGAAGGCTGAGAAAATTGTATTGACAGCCTTGGAAAAATCACCTGTAATCTGAGCAAGCCGTGAGCCGATATCAAACATTGATACCAGATAATCCTTAATCCGCTCTGTGTTCTGCTGCAAGTACAGACTGATACCGCCCAGAAGATTATCTGCTATGGTTACACCGATCCCTGCTACTGATCCGGCCACCTGCCCCAGACTAAAGGAAAACTGATCTGCAAAGGAATTTGCAGCTGTCAGCACCTCCGGGGCTGTGAATATCTCTCCCAAGCTCTGCTTGATACGATCAACAGATGTAAGGATGTTATCAAATACCGTAGTATCCCCAAATCCATCCCAAAAGCCAGCTGTAAACAGATTTTTAAGTTCCTTGGCCCTGTCGATCAGTGCCTGGTACTTACTGTCCATGGCATCCATGGCGGAGGTATCAACCTCCCCCATGTCGAACTGATCTGCATCATACCCTCCGGCAGCTCCGCCACCCGACCCACCACTATCTAATCCAGTATCAGGACTGATGATGTTCAACTCATCAATCCCTGTAGTGATACTTTTCATGTCCTTGGCAGCTTTTTTTGCGGCGCTTCCTGCTCCACCTGCAGCAGCATTGGCCTTATCTGCCGACTGTGCCACAGCCTCCATCCCTGCAGCGGCTGCGCTGGCTCCTCCGCCCGATGATCCCTTGCCGGTAATCATTTCCGTAAAAGCCTTAAAAGCGTTTGCCAGGCTCATCAGCTTACCAATAATGGTATTGATTACCTTAATAACCGGCGTCAGGACGTTAATCAGGCCCTGGCCGATTGTGGCTTTCAGTGAATCAAACTGGAGTTGTAAAACTCTTACCTGATTCGCCCATCCGTCAGAAGTCCTGATAAAATCACCGGAAGCCAAGGAAAGCTGATCCTGCACAAACTTATACCGCAGGGCCACCTTTTCCATCTCAGACATTTTTGCCGTAGTCTTACTGTATCCATTTGCCAGTGCATACGCATCAAGGGCGCTTTGAGTCATAACCACGCCCAAATCCTTCAGGGATTCCGTTTCACCCGTAAAGACAGATTTCAGCTTAGTATAGGCCTCATCCTGGCTGATGTTATAGAAAGAGGCTACATCCCCCGCCAATCCGGTAAGGGTTGTAGCCATCTCATAGGCAGCTTGTTCACTGAATCCGAATGCTTTCGCCATGGCCCCGGATGTACCGGCGAACTTTTTCGCCATGGTTTCCGATAATCCAAAGGATGCCACAGCGTTCTTAGCGAAATTATCCACCTGCTTAGACATCTGGGGAAATGTTACATCTACTACGTTCTGGACTTCCTGGAGATCTGACCCAAGACGTAAACAATCAGCTCCAAAATCAACCAGTTTTTTTACGGAAAATGCTGCTCCTAAGGCAATCCCTATTTTTTTTAGTGCCGGGCTTAAAGCGCCAGTAAGATCTCCTGCTGTGTCTTTGGCTTGCGATCCAATACCTCGTATGCTCTTTTTAACTTTCTCAGAAGATGATTTCCCATTTCGTTCAATCTCCGACCATGCTTTTTTCATGGCTTCAGATTGACTCATCCCCTGCTTTCGGTAAACCCAAGCGATAGATGAGGCTTTCGATTTTGCACTCTTTTCGCTATCGTTCAAAATAGATTCTATTTTTCGTCGAGTTTCATCAGCAGAAGCATCGACTTTTCTAAAAGCCCCAGCCATCTCATCGCATGATCGCTGGCATTTTTGTGCTGAATTTGAAAAGGCCTTCTCAAAATTAGACTTTACTTTCCGGGACGCATTATCTACTGCTGTCTTGATTTTTCCTAAATCCAGCGATATGTCAAAACTAATGGACGCATCAGCTGCCATATGTACCACCTGCCTCTATCTGTTACTCAGACATCGGCACATGATGGCACTACTTGTCCGGCTGTATATCTACCTCGAACTCTCTCTTACAATCCCGACCCTTACACCGTACAAAAATTCCTTTTGCACAGGCATCTGGGTCATAATAGATTGGCATCCGGTATCCGCAGTATGGACACCGGATCTGCTTTCTTACTTTTTCAATTTCCGCCACCTCCTAACCGCACATGGCCGCAAGCATACGTTCCAGATCAGCCATACTCTGCTCAAAGGTTTTCTCATCCATCGTTTCAGCTCCCCGGTTTCTCCATTCGTCATAGATCCGGCGCTGATCCTTTGAGAAGTGCTTGATAACATCCTTATCCGTTTCAGACCGGATCGCTACTACGCGCCCCAAAGCGGTCTCCGGAGATAATCCGGCAATCAGCGCCTTAAATTCATCCCAAGAGACTGATTCAAACTCTTTCGTCCTGATTCTTAACCCGTACTGCGACAGGAAACTGGAGACAATCAGATCCCAGTCCTCAAACAGATCGTAGTACGGGTCGCTACTCTCCCAGCTTGTTATCTTCTCCCAGAACCAGATTAAAGGCTTCCTGTACCACAATAACCAGGTCGTTAAAGCTTAACTTCAATTCCTTTTCGATTACATCCCTTGACGCCTGAGGAAATACAAGCTCATAAGCATCAATAATTTCCTTTGTTCCCGAATCATCACCAGACATAATTCCCATCACCTTAAGCATAGTCGGGGCATCTGTATTAACTTCCAATTCCCTTCCCTTGATTACAAGGCAGGGATTCTCATCAAAGCTTAATCTTTCTGTAATATCTACTCTTCTTGACATTCTTTTTTCCTCCTTCTGTTCAGCCGCCTACTCCCGGAGCCGGTGTAAATTCCGGCTTGCCGTAACACGTCACCTCAAATTCAAGGGTATCAATGTTCGTGGTATCCCCGCCTCCGGGTGTGGTTACGTTAACAACTACGGTACAGGCCAGCTTTGCACCGGATACCATAACCCACTCAAATTTCGTCATAACGTCCTGCCCAAATTTCCATGCAAGCCCCGCAATGTAGTCATTTCCGGGGTCTCCCACAGATCTCTTGCCTTTAAAAGCAAATGACAGCTTCTTTCCTGTCATAGCCGACTTGGCCCAGCCTTTTGCGTCCATGGCATACCATTCCTCTACCGTTCCATCAATAGACGGAGCAAAATTTTCAAGGTCTGCCGGTACTACCATATCCTCATCTGCGCTGGTCATGCCTTTGGTCCCGAATTTAAACTCATTGTTGTGTACCGGATAGACTTTTCCTGCTGCTTCTGCCATCTCTTATCCCTCACTTTCTCTGATATACAAAATCCAGCCAGATTACATACTCGTATACCCCGTTATCATCTGTACCTACCGGCTGCGGTTCAGGTACCTTAAGACTGATCTGGTTAACATGGGTATCACCTATCATCAGGCCGGATACATTTCTAAGTTTCTCAAATAATTCATAGGCCGCCTGTTCTGAGGCCCGTACATCCTTATCCCAGTGGACCAACAGGGATATACGCCGGATATCATAGGAGCTGTACTGCGGGCCTCCCAGGGCCGTCACAGGCTGTCCGGAAGCTTTCCGCGGATATACGCCTATGGAATGTTCCCTCTTATTGTCCATCTTGCCAATGTACACCATGTTATACTCCCCAAGACCGGCTATATATCCTCTGATATCATCTACGGTCAGCATCACACACCACCTGCCTTTTTATAATTCTCTTTAAAAGCTTTAGGAACAAAATCCGCCTTGCTTCCTCCCGGCAGCCAATCTCCAAACCACTGCCCTTTTGCATTAGGGTTTTCATCCGTCTGGAAGTTGTATTCCGGATGGTAGTACAGCCTCCGGGCATATGGTGTGCTTGTTACCAGTGATACTTTCCCCTGCGAAGATTCGCTGTAATCCGCAAAAGTAGCATCCTCCTGCAAATGGCCTGTATCGAATGGCATGACCTGTGCCTGTACAACCTCTGTATGCAGGGCCTCGCCAGTCTTCTCCAGGGCTGTCACAGCCGCCTGAGACAACTGCTGGATCCTGGCCATATTCAGTTTCACTGTGGATCTCACCTGCATCAGACCACCTCCAGCGTGCAAAAGTTCACTGTTCCGTCCGGGTTCCGGTTCTTCGTCCCCTGCTGGATCCGGCGCTCCTCTCCAAATACGATCACGCTTCCGCCGCTGATCGTCGGCCAGTCTGGGGCAATGTCCCCTGGTATCAAGGAGGTACCAGTAATCTGCACCAGTTTCTTCTCCGCTGTGAGAATGGTCTTGGCCCGGTCCTGGAAGTTGCATTTTAGATCCAGGTCAAGGACTTTCTCCGGCTGGCCATGGTTGTCTGTGCCTTCAGACTCCAGATGAACGTGTATATCCGTCCTACAGAGCCGTTTCGGCACTAAGCATGGATATTTCATGGCCTCACCTCGCTAACCGGCAGCACAGGCCCGTCTGACACAGCAAAGCATATGTATCGCGCTTCATGGCAACGCCATTGCCTGTAAATACATTCCAGGAGCTACCAAACTGAGCTGATACGCCGTTGATGCTGTAGCCTTGCAGGATCGTGCTGATCTCATCCGCATTTTCGTACTCAAAATCCGCCTGCTGGCAGACTACCTCCCGGATAACATCCTGCTGGAATGGCGTCAACAAAGACATTCCCCGGCCTACAATCCGATTGTAGGTCAGGGAATCAATATGGCGGGATGCCTCGCGGAGCGCCTTCTCGAGCTGATCCGCCGGGATCATGCTGCCGTTATAGGTGTCCTGGTAATATTCCGGGGTGGCATATGGTTCATAAGCCATATTTACTCACCAGCCTTTTTATTTTCTGCTTTCTTACTTACTTCCTGCTTTGCGGCCCGGAGTGAAGCATTTTCCGCTTTCAATGCTTCGTTTTCAGCCTGTTTTTCAGCAGCTAAGCCCTGGAGACGTTCGATCTCTTTAACCGCATTCATGTAGTCTTCAAAAGGAACTGTTTTTCCACGGCCGTATCCGATCACTTTCCCATCATCATCCATGATGTCAAAACCACTGTCCTGGTATGCTTTCTTCTGACTCTCATCAATGATATATTCCTTATTTCCTTTAATAGCTCTCATGCCTTATCCTTTCTCATTCTGTCACTCCGATGCGTTCACATTCATTGCACATCCTTCTACCTTCTTCTCCAGGAGGAACAGATCCCCGTAGCAGCGGTTCTGGTACAGGTATCCGTCCGCCGTTCTGGAGTCCGTCCCTGGTGTAAACAGCTTGATATAGCTGTATTTATCCCGGCACACCACGCAGGAGGTATGGATCAGGATCCAGTTGATCTGCTTTGCGTCCTCTGCCGCTACGCATCCATCGGTAAAATTGTACTTTGTCTTCATCCTGGCAGATGGCACCATCTTGATCGCCACATCATCCAGGCTGTGTACTTTCCGATTGATCGTAGATGGAGTGTTTACGGAAATGACCCGCTGAAGGCCTTCTGCCTCTTTTACGATCTTACGCATGGAGGGCGTCACATAAAGGATTCTGCCTTCCTCTGGTACGCCAGCCTCGTCCATGTACGCCATTTCTGTATCAAATGCTTCCAGGAAATTGGCCGCTGTGACCACAGTGGAATCAATCCTTCCGGAATATGTAGTCAACTCTGTATGGAGCTTGCTGAAACGGTAGGAATCCTTCTCTGGGATTGCCTGTTCTGTTTCAAAGACATTCTGAATATTGGCTACAGACAAGGTAAGGTTCGTCTCGTCAATATCCATCGGATCAATCCAAAATTCCACGTCACGGTCATGCTCCAGCTTCTTAGCCTCCCAGTCATTCCCCAGAGTGCCTGCATTAAAGCCGGGTGTCCTGGTATGATCCTTATAGCCAGATACCGTCATTCTGGGGAGTTTGATGGTCTGAGCATTGATAAATTTCACCTGCTGATTGCTCTGCGCCAGCGCGTCAGAACAAAGCTCTTTCGCGTACTTCTGCTGAAGAAGCTGCGTAAACGTTGTTGCATAATCATATACTGCCATATGTTAGGTCCTCTCTTTCTTTAGGTAAGTCCAAATGCCGCTTTTAAGGCATCATCAGACGCCCCGGTCTGCTGCTGTCCGCTGGCTGCACCCACTTGGACAAATCCGGTGGAGCCTGCCGCCTGGGGCTTTAATGCCGGTACATCCTCCAGCACCTTATTAAGCGCCTGTTTCATTGCTTCATCATTGATTTTCCCGTCCTGGCCCATTACCTGGCTGATATCTGCCATCTTAAGAACATAGGGAATTGTCTTGGCATCAATGCCAAGGGATACCGCCGCTATGGTTGCAGCACTCTGGAGCTGGGCGGCCTGCGCGGCAGCCTGGGCCTGGGTGAGCTGATTCTGTATAGCGTTCACATCCGGTTGGCTGGCGGCTTTCTTCTGCTTGAAGGCGGCGATTGCCTGCTCCATTTCTTCTTTTGATAACCCCTGCTGCTTAAAATACCCTTTAAGGACACTGTCCTCCGTTGCCGCCTGTTTTCCCTCCAGGATCTGGGCGATCCGGTCATAGTCGATTGCTGGAGCCTGGCCTCCCTGCTGGGTTGTCTGCTGCGATGGCTGTCCGGTACCGGCGTTTCCTGTCCCTGCTCCTTCGCCGCCTCCGGTGCCTCCATCTGGTGCATAACATGGCATAAATCTTTTAAAACTCATTTTTTGTCTCCTTTCACAGTTTTAAGGGTGTCTCCCATTCCTACAGTTTTTCATGTGCTGTCTGCACTGACAGTTGGTAACAGTGTGTCTCACCGTAGTTTTGTGCCTTCGGGCATAAAAATAACACCCAGGCCCCGCCTGCGTGCTTATGACTAATTCTATGACTTGCTATGACTTATTCGATTTTTCCACACCTCACGCACCGCCGCACATACCCGCCAGCCTCCCGGCTCCAATGCTTACGGTACCTGTGCCTGCATCTGCGCTGTCTCCACCATGTAATCAGTCCCATGAGCTCACCTCCCATCACTCAACCAGTTTCCAGCCTGCCGGGTACGCATCCGGCCCCCATACACAGCCGTCCATCTGACAGATATACCGCTTGCCGTCCGTGTAAGTCATCTTATCGCCTGTGCTATAAGCGTCATGTGCCCCGGTGGGCTGTACCCATGCGGGGTACTCCTCCGTCTCTGGCGGGGTGACGCTGCCGCCTTCCAGCTTGGCGATCCGGCCCGTCAGGCTGAGGATTGTCTTTCCCATCTCAGTCATGTTCGTGTACAGGGTGTCGATCTGTTTCTGCAATGGGGCATAACTGTTTTCCGGGTCGGCGCGGGTACGGGCCAGATCAACCAGCTCCGTGCGCTCCTCATCCGTGAGGGCGCCTTGGAGCCAGATGGTATCGATCTTTTTCAGAATATCCATCAGTTCATAGCTGCCCGACTGGATTACGTTTCTTATAATCTCATGCATTATGTACCTCCTACTGCATCTAAGATGGTCTTATTAAGGGCTGCAAATTTGTTGTCGATATAGGTCTTGGTATCAGCGGTATAGGTTGTCTCCATATGGCACCCCGCGTCATTGCTCACAACCGTAGTCGGGCTGTACGTCCGAAGGGCCTTGTAGGCGGCGATCTCTTCCGGGGTGAGGCCGCGTTCGATGGGGGTTTTGAGGGCATACTGTATAAGCAGCGGATTTCCGGCTTCTTTTCTTTTTCTGAGCCAGTTAACCCATGGTTCGGAGCTTGGGTTATTTTCATCCCAATCAGGTAATAGAGATCTGGGAACTCGGAATGGCATATAGTCACCCATCGAAAAACCAATAACCGAGGTGTTAAATAGATTAGTAGTAATAACAAAATAATTACTTAACCCGCAATACTTAATGGCGTCCCAGTCCTTTTCTCCACTGGTTCCGTTGATATAAGAATAAAATGCCAAAGTATTGTAGTTGTCATTATTCCCCCACAACCCTTTACCATCCCATTTATTTTGAGATGTGTAAACATCCTTCTCTGCTACCCGCTGCACATACTTCCCGCGCCCAAGATCGATCTCGTCGCATACCCACTGCTGGCCCTTGGCATCTGTATAGTTGCCGCCGGATGATACCGGGATCCCTGGAAGGCCGTTTGGAGTGGACAGCGTAAGGGACTGGGAGCGATCTGCACCGTCAGATACTGCCACGCCGAGGTTTCCGCTCTCCCCCGCCGTCTCCATCTCCTGCGGAGTTTCCGGGCTTGGCGTTCCCTTCTGATCCGTCCGCCCAAACACCCGCAGCCCCTTAAACGCCCGGCCCTCGGCGGCGTCCTTGATGGTGATGTCTGTGCCGGTGGTGGTAATCTTGATCCCCGGTGCCAGATCAGTTATGCCTTCTGCCAAACCAGCTATGTCGGCCTTATTCTGGTTGATCTGCTCCCGATCGGCCTCAACACCTGCCGCCGCTTCCTGCACTCGCTGTACTTGCTTATCGCCTTCCGCAGTGACCGCCTGTACTGCTGTTGTTTTGGCTGTCTCTACCGCATTTGACGCACCCTGCCCGGCTGTCTTAATAGCATCTACCTGGGCCTTGCCCGCAGCATTGACATCTGATACTGCCTGCCGGGCTGTATCTACAAAACCTGCTGCTGTCTGCTCAACTTCTGATTTGTCCGCTGCCACGGTCTCACGCATCTGCTGTACTGCCTGCCTGGCGCTTGCAACCTCCTGCCGGTCTGCCTCCGTGTCTGCGGCATACTGCCTTGCCCCATCCTCTGCCGCCTCTGCGCCCGTTTGGGCCTGTCCTGCGGCTGTCTCTGATAACTTGGCTGCCTCTGCCGACAGGGCCGCTTCTGAGGCCGCCTGCTGCACCTGAGAGAGCATACCGGCTACTGCCTGTTTGTCCTGTGCCACGGTATCAGCGTTAATCTCCGCCTGATCTGCCAACCCCTGGACGGTTTCCAGATGTTTTCCCGCCTGTGTGGCCGCCTCCCTGGCCTCACCCGCGGAGGATACTGCCTCCTTTCCCGCGTCCTCTGCCTTCTTGGCGGCCTCATTGACGGCCTCGATGGCCTGACGGAAGATCTCCCCATCTTCTGGAGCCTCAAAAGCCTCCGGCATGGGTCTTGCCCTGACCTGTATCTTGATCCGCTTGATCGTTTCACCAGATACCTGATCTGCCAGGTACACCCACGCATAGATCTGATAGTCCTTAGAGTTTCCGGCTCCTTCTAACATACTGTCCGGGATTGGAACGGTTGTTATCCCGTCTTTTGTTACACCTATACGGGTCACAGCTTCGCCGCCGGTTTCCTGTAGTGCAAAGTGGATCTCAACCGCCGCAGGAAGATTAAGACCTTGGATCCGCAGTTCCTGCCCGTAATCCCACTGCCACACGCCGTAAACCTGGGCGTAATCGTTATTCTCTGTAAATACTGCTGCAATCATCGGTTTCACCTCCCTGTTGCGACGTCGCACAACCTAAAAATGCATACAAAAAAACCACCGGCCATTACTGACTGGTGGTTTTAAATGCGTCCTTCTTTTTTTAACTGTTCTATTTCTTCTGCTGTTAACTTAAATGCTTTTATCTGTTCTTCTCTCCACGCTTTTTCACGTTCTTCTAAGTCCTTATCGTAATCTGTTTTTGTCAATCAGACCACCTCCAATTCAATGGTATTCCCTTTCCTTGATAATACTCTATAAATACATTCCTTGTCAAGCAATAGCTCTCTTTGTTTTTCAAAATGACTTAGCTTTTCAATATATGCTGCGTTAGCTCCCTTTTTCACATAAATAACAATTCTATATTTTGCATTAAATGAACGATTCTCAATAACTGACGTACTAAAAAACTGCTTCGGTCTAAATAGGCCATTTTCTGCTATACCTGAAGATGGGTCTATATCCATTCCTCTATATGCAATAACATCATACTTTAGCCTATTTTTCTTCAGTCCTCTTGATATAGCTTCGGCATATTCTTGTAATTTCGCATTTTCTGGAGCATCTCCCCGGAGCATAGCATTTAATCTCTCAAAGAAACGATTCGGCTTTTTATCCCCAGAATTATATGTATACTTCTGGATTGCTCTCTTTTCCTTATCTGTTAGCTCTTGAATCCACCCTTCTGAATCTTTTCTTAATATCTGTACTACCTGTCCTGATGGTACAGCTTTAAAATTTGCAAGTGGTCTCCTTGAACCTGCATATTTTTCACTTGTCATTCCACCAGTCTTGAATCTAACATTTCTCCACTCATTAGCTTTTATCTCATACTGCTTTTTATTTTCTCCATCCAGCGAATATTCCGCCAGCCTCCCATACTTCTCTGCTTGCCTTTCGGCATACTGCTGTTTGGCCTCCTCCTTATTGGCCAGCCCAATTGCTTCCAGCTCCTCCTTTGTCCAGGTATCGTCTGCTGTGGAAATTCCCGGAAAATAAGTGGTATGGCTATCCTTGCAGCGTGGATGGTACAGCCCCTTACTGATGGCATAACTCATCAACGGATACTTCTTTCCTGTTTCCGGGTCAATCCCATCCTCCGGGCCGCCACTCCACACATCATCGATCAGTACCTTACCCACAAAAGGCAGGCACTTTGGACAGGGGTTCCCACGCTTATTCACAATAACTGTAGAAATCCCCCACTCCTGCCGTTTTTCTCCCTCTCCTTGCAGGTATGCCCGCTTGGATGCCGTCCGGATGGCCATATCAGCATAGTCTGACAGAGTATGTCTTGCGCCGTTGGCATAAACAATACAGTTCAGGCCGCGGGAAAGCATATCCTTTGTGGCCATGTCCACTGCCTTCTCATAGGTTCCTGCACCGGTATTGGCATAAACCTGGGCATTGAAGATCGCCTTGCGGTAATCATCGTTGGCTTTACGCAGAACAGCCGCCTCCGCCGCTTCCATGTCGTGGGTAGTGGCCTCGATCAATGCCTCCAGCTTCCGGTCATTCAGCTTGAAAAATTCCGCTGTCATTGCCTCATGTGCCGGAGAACGGTTGCGTCCCTGGACCTTAAAGCCTTTTCGGATTGCCTGGAGGATCCTCTTTTCCTGCTCCATGCCCCCGGTCTGTCTGGCTCTTCGAATCAGGTCCTCAATCTCCCTGTTCAGGGTTTTAAATCTTCCCTTATACCGCTTCTGGTTCTCCCGCTTGTACTTTTCCAGAGCCTTCAGCTGCTCCGCCTGCCACATGGACCACTGGATCCCTTCCCTGGTCTCCTCTGCCCTGTGGCGGTCCATGTTGCGGATCATAGAACGGATTAGCTCATCCTCAATCGCCTCGAAGGCAGCAGCCAGATCATATTCATTCATCCTGTATTCTCCGTTTTAAGCTCTGGACAATGCGGTTACATTTCTTGCGGTTCACGCACCGGATGTTAGTGACAAATTTATGTCCTACTCTCAAATCAGAGTAATCAAGCATCTCTATTTCAGGCTCAAAATTTCCGCAGTATTCGCAAAAATCCTGTAAAAGCAAGTTAAAGCCAGGAACCTCCATGCGCTCTACCTCCCATTAACATATACCTTATACCCCGCCGTCTTGAATTGACGGGTTAGGTTCTTTAGTTGGGTTATGCTTTGGCACTTATCGCAGCGTAGCTCCGCATATCCTTTCTTTTCGATGGCATAGATGCCGAGAGGCACCTGCTCACTGGCCACTTCCAGGAGGCCCTGATACTCCTTCTGGTTCATTCGGTACACCCGGTTCATTACTTTGACCTGCATCCTGTTTCCCTCCTTCCACACTCACCTGGAAAGAACCAGCGGACTGATTGATCCCCGGTTCTTCTACCTCTGCAATCCCCTGCTCCGCTTTCAGCCGGGCTATCTCTTCCTGTTTCCAGGTCTTATCCTTACTGTCCCCGTAAAGCTCCTCCACCTGGGCCTCGACACTCATCACCGGCGCGCCAGAGCGGGCTTTTGCCAGGGTCTCCACCTGGCTCTCAAAGGATGGATTCGCGTATTCTCCAAACGGGATGTCCACCTTTACCTCCTCAATCGGCTTCTTCAGGAGGATGTTATACGCATTGATGGTAGCGCTGACCAGCTCCGGGAGGGTTTCCTGCAAGGCCTCTATGATAGCGTCCCTGGTGTACAGGGTCGTCTTTTCCTTCTCCCTCTGGGCCTCTGCATTATCCAGTTTCTTTGTATCAATCCCCAGGGTGCTGGGGCTGATGATCCCCTGGAGGCAGAGATCTAAAGCTGTCACATAGCTGGCCAGGTAGCTTTCGTGGGGGATGGAAGGCTGCTGAATTTCGATCTGAGAATCCGCATTTTCTGAAAAGCCCATATTGATTTTGACATAGCTGTTGTCAAATGGATTCGGTTTCATCATTTCCCCGTTTTTCGGATCTTTGGGAATCAGATCTGCTGGGATGTATTTTGTTGCCCTGCCTTTTCTCAGAGCATCCATCCACTGGGACCATACCTCATCCAGGGCATCAAAGTTATCCAGTTTCCCGTCAAAGATGCTGCCGCCTCTTCCTTCAAATTTTGCGGATTCATAAATCCTTAGAGGGACGGCCAGGATCACTGCTTTATCGAAAGTCGTATCCCGGATTCCTTTGGTTGCCGGGATCGCATCCAGAGGGATCTGGTTTTCTCCCTGGTACAGCGCATTACGGACATAGCCATATCCGTAATGCTCATGCAGGACATATTGCTGATAGCCATCTTTATATGGCGTCTTAAATACAACCTCCCAGATCCTGCCTCTCCTTCGGATAATCTCAACCCGCTCTCCTGGATACCATTCCAGGATCGGGTACTCGCTCTCCTGGGTGTCAATTGTTATCTTAAACGCCCCATCGCCTATATAAAGCGCTTCTTTTAAGGCTTCTTTTAACTTTTTAGGGAAATCGTTATTCGTAGGCTTTGCCATATCTCCCCATAATTTTCGGTGTGCCTCGCTTTCCGGGAAATCAAAGTCCCCCATGTCTGACAGTACAATGGAAGCCAGGATCTTTACGATCAAGCCCGGAAGTCCTGTATGGATCTTACGCATCTCCATGCCGGGGGTACACCTGCTGGCCCAGAACTTATACTTATCCGCGTATTCCGGGTTCTGCTGGTACATCTGCTCTAACTCATTGCCGTCCCCGCGATACCATATCCGGTTGCGGATTGCGTTCAGTTCAAAATCCATCACCTCATGGATCTGGATGCTGTAAGGATTGGCTGGCGTTACATTCAGCCAGCTTCGGATCCCATGCTTTATATTCTCGCTCAATTTATGCAATACACCCACTTTCTCACGCTCCTAACATATTCATGGTTTCGGCCACACCGGTCGTTGCATCCGGCCCGTCATCATGCCGGTTGTCACCTTCCCGCTGGTACTTGACCATTGCGTTATAGTATTCCGGCCATTTATCCCGCCAGTTGACTGGATAATGCACATGGTTCATGATCCAGGTTGCATTTGACAGGATCCTGGCCTTTTTATTCTTTGACTGGTGGAACCATTTGACCTCTGTATAGTTACTCTCAAATGCCTCTGACAGGATCCGTAACACATTTCTTGCAAATCCTGAACCGCCATTATTGCTTTCGATTCTGGCTCTATTAACCTTGAACTGATAGAAGCGCCTGGCTGTTTCTGGTTCTGTTATCTCCATCCCGGCTTTTGTGTAATATACATCCAGTACATACGCTTCCTTAAGACACACCCCCCATATGATCGTACACAGGAAATCGTCCCCTTCATCTGCCGTATCTGTATAGCTGTAGATTCCTTCCAGCAGGCTATTCCCGTTACTGTCTTCGGGCAGCTTCTCATAGGTTTTAAAACTGGCATACAGCCGGCCTTTTAGGTCAATAGGCTCCTGCTGATAATTTGCCGATGCAATGTCGGCCCCCATGGCCTTTATCTTGGCTTCATACGATTTCCTGGACAAAACCTCCGAACATAGCATGGTCCCATCGTCCTGAAGGGCCTTCATGGAAATGTGACGTACCTTTGCTCCCGACTCCTTGAAATGCTCCAGAGCCCGGCCTGCCAGGTCATCACTGGCCCACCGGGTCATGATAATGATGATCTTCCCGCCCTCCTCCAGACGTGACAGCATCGTGTCTGTGAACCAGCTCCAGTGCTTTTCCTTGGTCAGTTCATTGTTGGCCTCCTCGGCGTTCTTTATGAGGTCATCAATGATCAACAAGGAGGCGCCGAAGCCGGTGGCCGTACCGGTTGGGGATGTGGCCAGGTAATTGTTGTACCCTCCTTCCAGGCTCCACAGGTTCATGGCTCCGTCACCGCGCTTGATCCGGACGCCGGGGAAGATGTCTGAGAATACAATCCGGTTCTCATCCGCCTTTTCCTCCATGATGTCATTCCGGACATTTTTGGAAAACATCGTGGATAAAGTCTCGTTGTAGGAACCGGTCATAATCTTAGCGGTCTGGTCATTCCCTAGTACCCACTCTACCAGAAGGCCCGCTGTGCGGCTCTTTCCATGTCTGGGAGGCTCATTGACAATCATAACCTCATCGTCTGACTGGATAAAATCCTGAAAGGCGTTGCAGAGGTCAAGCAGGTACTGCCGGTCCTCCTTGTAAAAATCAGGAGCCTTTACATTGCAATAAAAAAAGAACTCGCGGCGTGCAAGCTCTATCTTTGCCCCTCTGATCAACAATGCCCTATCCACTGCGGATCAGCTTCTTCAGTTCTTCGGTCGTGAGGCCAGCATAGGGATTGCTGGTATCGATCTGGCCCAATACCTCCATCTTGTCCTTGAACATACCAAGATGACGCCCCAAGAGTTCTAGGGCCTTAATCTTGTCGGATAGTTTATATTTCTTGACATACCCAACAAATTTCCTGTCATCTCCCGTCCCTTCATAAACATCCATCACTTCCAGACCAGCAATACACGCAGCAGTTTCATTGTCCAGGTCTGTAATATCCAATGGTTTTCCGCTGTCGTCAAATAGCTTCCTGATGTCAAAGAACCCTAATCTGGCCAGTTCCTGCAATACTCGGTCCTGGGTGATCTCAGTGCGTTTCTCTCGCTCCCTCATGCGTTCCCGGATGTATTCCGCAACCTTGACATTTCTCAACATTCGGCTTCCTGCTTGCGCTGCTGTCTCATCCTTCACAACCTTTGGGTATGCCGCCTTGTAAGCCCTGGTGGCATTAAGATCGATCAGGTATTCATCTGCAAATATTTTCTGTTTTTCTGTTAACGCCATCGGGCTCACCTCCCTTTCTATTTTTGGGTAAAAGAAAAGCACCCTTGCGGATGCTTAACTCGGTTTTCGCTTCGTGTTCGGCCCCATTCCCTCTCTGCGGGAATTGTGGGACTGATTCTGATTTTCCGGCTTTACCTTCTCGGTAACGCTATTGAAGAGTTCATTTGATTTCTTCTCGTTCCACTGCTCCTGTTTGTCTTTGTCCATCTAATCACCTCAAAGATAGTATGGACTGGAAACGGGTGTGATATACATCTGGTGCCCTTGCCAAGCCTCACCACCTCTCATTCGTTTGTTTTTGGGGATAGAAAAAGCCAGCACAGTAGCTGGCTTAATTTGACTAAACAATAGTTTCAATGTATTCTGTTATTGCTTGGTTAAATTTTAAAAGAAAAATTATATTAATTCGCATATCATCTTCCTTTTCAAAAAAATACCTTGTCTGCACAAATAAGTTAGAAACCTCTCTCAATTCTGTCCAAAACTGATCTGCACAATATTCATCTCTATTCTTCTTAAAAATATCAATTGTTCTGTTAATTATTTCATCCTTATCACTCCCTAATAAGGCAAATAACACTTCTAACTTATGCTCAGATCTAAATTCTATTTGGCGTTTTACTAACAACGTTTTTAAACCAATCTCACACGCAAATGCTACCATAACGGTTTCTGGAATACAAAGCATACTAGCTTTTCCATTTTTACTCAATGAAACAGCTTCCCGATGAAGAACTTTAGCTGCTCCATTAAAAGTTTCTAAACCCTCTTTATAATCTTCAAATGTTTTCGCCATAAAAATATCCTCCCTCCATTTTTTTCTATTATACTTCAAAATTCGATAAAAGAAAAGCCCCCGCCGAAGCAGGGACCCATACAAAGGAGAAATTACAAAATGTTTTATCCATCCAAACGGATCCTACAGGAATCGAACCTGTGACACGGTGGTTAACAGCCACCTGCTCT
>OASQ01000320.1_pt1 | contig 22020 bp, 18 predicted proteins | sample 1475771 | NCBI WGS metagenome assembly OASQ01 (sample SAMEA2579910, study PRJEB22360) | human gut metagenome | reverse complement strand
AGAAAGACCCTTATAGGGTCAGAGCAAACCACCCGTTCTACGGGTGGTTATGATTGTATGATGATAGAATAACTAGTATATAAAAAATTTAGTAAATAAAAAGTAGGATTATTGCTGCTGCTGTACATAAAGGTACAGGTAGTCAGACCAATAATCCTACTTTTATTTTAAGATAGGTGATATAAATTTATTTGTCAAGAATGTAGATTAAAAGCTAGGTATATATTATGTGCAATTATAGCAGATTGTAATTGAGAAGCTGTGATGGGGATTTTAACAATCTTTGAAGTTTGTAAAATACCCTGTATTTATAGTATGATAGCTTTATATGTTATTTTTCTGTAGAAAGGAGCTCGTATGAATCGACTTAGTTTCTCACGAACTCAGATTTTAATTCTTGTCAGCGTGTGGCTAACATTTTTGATTAGCTTTGTTATGCGTTTATCTTGGGCATCCTTGATGCCTATCGTTAATGAGGCCTTGAGTTTTACTCCTCAAATGGGTACGGCCTATTTATCCGCCTTTTATATGGGCTATGCCATTATGGTTTTACCAGGTGGTATCTTAGCGGATCGCATTGGTTATCGTTACACCATTTTAGTAAGCTTACTTGCCATGGCAGTTATTACGGCATTGATGAGTACTATAGATAATTACACCTATGGCTGGGTATTACGTTTCTTATTAGGTATTGTATCTGGTCCGGTACAAGCATCTTGTTTAAGTGCTATTGGGGATTACTTTGGGCCTAATCAACGTGGTGCAGCCGTGGGTATCTTCATGTCCTGCACATCCCTTGGATTGACTACTGTAAACCTTTATGCACCATATGTGGCAACTAATTATGGTTGGCAAAATGCATTTCTTTTAACAGCGGTATTACCAATCCTTGTTTTCATTCTTAGCTACTTTACGGTTCGTAAGCCAAGTGCTGAGATTTTAGCTCAACGAGAAGCAGAGGTGAGTGCTGCATCTGCTCATATAGGGGAAAAGACTTCTTTAAAGGAAAACTTGTTACATGTTTTGAAGAATCGCAATATTTGTTGTCTTGCCTTTGCAGGCTTCTTTGCTACAGGTGCTACTTGGGCCGTGGCGCAATGGTCAAACTTGTACATGGTTAAACAGCTCGGCGTTAATGCCATCTATGCAGGCCATGTAATGTCTGCCTTTGGTTTAGCCGCGCTTATTGCGAAACCGACTATCGGTATTTTGTCTGATATCTTACCGATTAAGAAGAACCATTTGGTGGCGCTTGTTATGTTCTTATTTGCACCAGCATTGATCCTCTTTGCGAGCACCACAAATCCAGATATGCTCTTTATAACAGGTCCAATTCTTGGTATTGGTGCTTTCATGCATAGTGCTTTAACAAATGCTCTCGTAATTCAATCTGCAGCACCTCATTTACGCGGTACAACTGCAGGCTTTGTAAACTTGTTTAATCAGATCGGCGTTATGTTGGCACCTATGATTTTAGGTAGCATGTTAACAGCTACAGGCAGTTATCAATCTGCATTGATGACCCTTGCTATTGCACCAGTTATCGGTGCTATTGCATTGTTTTTTGTACGTCTTAAATAATGTGAAAGCATCATACAATAGGTTCCTCTGATTGTATGGAAACAAACAAAATATGAAACAAAAGAGACTGAATTAGCTTTCCCAAATGAACTGCACCCCAAAAATCGGACACAATTTTTGGGGTGCAGTTCAAAATAGGAGACAGTTCAGTCTCTTTTTATACGTTACGAGTAACTATATTTTTTGATTATGGTTTTTGCGGTGCATGATAATCAGGTTGCGGTCTCCAATCACTCATAGGTGTATTTGGATCTGGCATGTCCTGATTTTGAATGTCGAGAATCCAATCACTAGGTCGAGGTCCTTGTGGAGACGGTGCTGGAACGGGTCCATACATACCTAATTTAGAAGGATATAACCGTGGTTGATTAGATGTATAAGGAGATTCTAATTGGTTTAGCGGTTTATAGACACCTTCTGGTGGTTGAACTCCAAATAATGGCCTATCTTCTGTTGGAGCCGGTGTACTCAATGGTTTATATGGACGAGGTGGTACGTATGGGTTCTTAGATGTATAGGTAATACGCTCTAATTCCAATGCATTATGTAAAATAAATTGACCTATTTCAGCTACAGGAGAACCCTTTGTAGCGACGTGAGCACCTGTAGATAGAACAGAACGCTGATTGTTAGCAGTTCCTATAGGTGCACCATTTACTTGGTAGAATTTCGCCGGTGCTACATGCCAATCCATGAGGTAAATATCTTTAGATGTGTTACCACGATGGTATGTATAATTAGTTGAATAATCAGCAATAATATTCTGCTTTTTATAGAGACTAATTGTACGAGCGTGAAGTGTACTATATGTAGGACCTGACTGTGCTAGGCTAAGTGTACTTAAGTCGATATACACAGTCTCCGAAGGGCTATTATAAGCAACTTGGTATTGAGTAGGCTTGTTCTCTAATTCATATTGTGAAATTGCACTAGCTGATTGTAATGTTGCTAATGCTAGTATTAAAAAGGGATATAGTTTTCTCATCTTTGACCTCTCTTATGTGGAATTAGTATACCATAGTCAAACATGTAATTCTATAAAAAATGCATATAAAAATTCATAGTATGTATATTGTATATAATTGTCATTTTGTTATATGATTAATGCATAGTACAGGAGGTCTAGATATGGAAATTATCTGTTTTGGCGATAGCATTACCCGCGGTTATGATGTGCCTTATGGTCAAGGTTGGGTTGAAATTTGTGATGCATCTATAGAGGGTGTACATTTTACAAATTATGGTGAAGACGGATGCTCCGTTCAGGGCATGATTTATAACATTGAAAAATGGCTACCTACAGCTGTAGCTGATTCAACGCGTCATATCTTCTTAATGTGTGGTACTAATGATATCTTACAAGGTCGAGATAGTGCATATGTGTTCAAGACCTTGGTGAAAGCTATTGAACTAGCGAGTACAAAGGGGAAGGTTATTATTGGTTTAGAAACACAAATCGATAGTGATATGGATGGACTCGACATTGTAGTGCGAGAGGTCAATGAACAACTAAAAGCCTATGCTGCAGAGCATGATTTGAAGGTTATAGACTTTTATACATCATTATACGAAGCAGATCAAATCGGCCAAATTGTCTTTGCCGGTGAAGTACATCCTAATGCACGAGGCTATCGTTTGATGGCGTATAAAGCGTTAGAAGTATTTACAAGATTATCGTAAAAAAATAAATATAAGAATTCAATTGGTAAGATGCATAAAAAGAATTCAATTGGTAAGATGCATAAAAAAGCCCCGAATGAGATATCTCATTCGGGGCTTTGGTGATTTATATAGTCTTTAGGTGTGAAGGCTTGTAGCTTTCACCATTATAGTTAATTCGTAACGAATTATAGTTAGAATTAGCGAGTACGTGCGTTAGATACGCGAGCAGATTGTGCAATTGCGTATGCAGTACCTTTAACTAAATCGTAAGTATCAGCAGTGTTGCCAGATACTGTTACAGCTGCTACAGTATCGTCAGTTACTGCGAATAATGCAGTTGCGTAAGGGTGTTGTGCACCATTTGGAACTGTTACAGCACCAGATTTAACAACGATGTAACGGTTGCCGTTGTTGAATACGTCGTAATGAGCAGCTTGTTTTACACCATCATAGCTTTCATTGTAAGCGAACAATGCAGCTACTTCACCGCCTGCTACTTGACCAGTTTGTTGCATGGAACGCAATTTAGCAGCTGCTACAGCTGTTGGTTGAGTCATGTTAACAGTGATACGCAAGGAGTTGTTGTTTACAACTGCTTCAGTGATTACGTTTGTAGAGAATACATTTGCAACGCCGTCGCCAGCACGGTTGTAGGAGCTAGCAGTTTTCACTTGGTAGCCGTTAGTGTATGCAGGCAAGTCGTAAGTGTAAGATTTGCCGTTCAACAACAAGTCAAATGCGTTTAATTGGTTAGTTTTATAACGGGAAACATATGCACTGCCGTTACCATTAGCTGTTACGGAAGTTACAGTTTCTTGGTATATAGGTTGGCTGTTAGTAGCGATAGGGTCCATGATTTGAAGACCTACAGCTGTTGTTTCAGGTGCTACGAAGATTGGATCGCCTAATTCTTTAGATACAGGCATTTGTTGAGCCATGTCACCTGCTGTGTAAGGTACCGCTGGTAATGGTTTGTAACCAGGGCGTGGTGCGCTTGTTACATAACCAGATTGGTACGCTGGTGTAGCTGCTTGAGGTGCAGCGTAAGTATATTGCTCAGCTGCAGCGCGTTCGTAAGCACGTGCATTAGCATCAACGGATGCTGCGAAAGCAGAGAAAGACATAGTTGTAGCTGCAAATACTGCGAAAGCAGCTGCTAAATGTTTTTTGTTCATAATAGTTCACTCCTAAATACATGATTTTTACAAATAACACAAATACTAACATGTATTATATATGAAATTCTGTTAATTGTAAATAAAATATAAATTTTTTTCTTAATTATAAACAAATATAATCAAATGAGTCAAATTTTGTACAATTAGCTTAAATTAACCCCAGAATTAAGCACAGAATGTCATATTACTATATAATAGTATTTATGTATAATGACATTATTATATCGAAAAAAATAGTTTTAGGCTATACCTAAAAACAAGAAATATATAAATAAGATGAAATTTGCGAATTATATAAATTATATAAATTGAGATGGTGAAAGTTTCACTAGGGAGGTCTCATGAGTATTAGCGTCTATTATGGACGAGCAGGATCAGGCAAGACACGTGCCGTATATGAACGGATACGTCAAGTCATGACAGATTGTCCAGGGGAACCTATAATCTTACTCGTTCCTGAGCCAGCTACGTATCGGGTAGAGCGAGAGCTGGCAGAATTTATGCCTGAAAAAGGTTTTACTACGGTTCGCGTCGTAGGTTTTGGTCGTTTGGGTTACCAAGTATATCAATCTATAGGCTCCAAAGGGGCCGGTCAATCGAGCTTATCTAGCTTTGGCCGGTCTATGTTGTTGCGCCTTGTTATGAAGCGAAAACAAAAGGAGCTTGGTTTATTAGAACAGGCTACTAAACGTCCTGAGTTTTCTTCTGTATTGCAACAGCTTTTTTCTGAGTTTCGCGCATTCCGCGTTGGTCCTACAGACCTAGAACGTGGGGCAGATTCCGTAAAAAATAAAGTATTACAAAAGAAATTGCGCGAACTTGCCATCTGTATGGCTGCCTATGAAGAGGAAATCAGTCGTCATGGGGAGCGCGACATCGATCCTATCATGGAAATCGTTGAGGCTTTGCCTCAATCTCCACTGATGGAAAACAGCCACGTCTTTATCGATGGCTTTCATTGGTTTACGCCGACACACTACGAGTTGATCTATACCTTGTTTGATTTGGCTAAGGAAGCGGTTATTACTATCGACTTGCCAATGGCTCCAAAGGCTTTACATATTGCACGTCGAGGGGAACATCTCTTTAGCCGTCCTTTAGAGATTTACGATACTTTAGTGGCTCGTTATGGTACTCGTATTAATTGGGTTGGATTTGATGGTAAACGGGGCCCTCACATCGTACAAGAATTAGAAGCGAATTACTTTACTAGCCCTAGCAAGCAAAATTCTACTGATACTACTGTTCCACTCATTCGTGGTTACAACCGAGAACGGGAAGCAGATGCGGTGGCTCGCCGTATTTTAGCTTACGTAGAGTCCTCTCCAGAGGCACGTTACCGCGATGTGTGTATCATGCTTCGCGAGTCGGAAACGTACGGAGATACCTTAGAAAAGGTCTTCGGTCGTTATGGTATTCCACATTTTATTGACCGTCAGCGGCCTATGAAAAATCATCCATTAGGCGAGTTGTTGACAGCCCTCTTTGATATCGTGCGTCATAACTACAGCCGAGACAGCATGTTCTTATTGCTTAAAACAGACTTGATGCCTCTTTCCCGTGAGGCTGTAGATGAATTAGAAAACTATGTACTCGAGTTTGGTATCGACCATTATAAATGGGAACGTGAAAGCTGGCCGTATTTACGAGGCTTTCATGAAGGGCAAGATGAAGAAAGTCATGTAGATGCACCGCGTAGAGCTCGTGTCAACCAAGCGAGACAAATCATTATGGACATCCTATCCCCATGGTTTGACTTTGCCGCTCATAGCGAAGGTCATACTGGCGCTGATTGGGGTGCGCAGCTGTATGGTTTGTTAGAAACCTTGCAAGTGCCTGAGCGTCTCTATGAATGGGCAAAAGATGCAGAAACGGTGGGGGATCAAGAGTCGAAAGCCAGCCATGAACAGATGTACAATGCGGTTATTTCTTTCATAGATGAAATCTCTGTGGTCATGAAGGATGAAGTGTTGACACTGGATGAGATGATGTTGCTCCTCGAAGAAGGCTTGAGCGATGTGAATTATTCTATGATTCCTCCGTCCTTGGACCATGTGGTGATTACTACTATCGAACGTGGTTATAGCCAATGGTGGCCTAAGGTATTCGTCATGGGCCTCAATCAAGGCGTATTCCCACAAAGCATGGGCGATGAAGGTCTTATCAAGGATAAGGAACGTCAAGAATTGTCGGAGGCCGGCATTACTTTGGCGGAAGGAGCGTTGCCGAAGGCTTTCAACGAAAATTTCCTATTATACCTAGCTATGACGCGAGCATCCGATTCCTTGACGCTGTCCTATGCAAGTTCTGGCGAAGATGGAACCGGTCTTGAGCCATCCCTCGTGGTGAAACGACTAGAATCCCTTGGTTATGTAGATACGGCGGTAGAGATTCCACTCTCCATTGCACCTGATACGGAGTCGGATTATGTATGGAGACCTTTACAGAGTTTGTCCCTATTGTCTGAGCGCTGGGGCGCCCTCTTTAGTGGGCATGAGGTCAATCCATTGTGGTGGGGCCTCTATAACTGGGCTCGTGAAAGTGACACCTACCGTCCTCGTTTAGGGGAGGTGTCTCGTGGTATTCGAGATAATAATGATGTGCCGGTCATTACGAAGGATTTAGTGAATGGATTGTTCCTATCTAAAGGCTATATGTCTGGTTCTGTAACGCGTCTAGAGAGATATCAGCAATGTCCGTTTAAGTTCTATGCTCAATATGGTTTGAAACTGGAACCGCGTCGTGTACGCTCCTTTGGTGCTCCTGAAATTGGTACATTCCTTCACGCTAACTTAGAGCGTTTAGGTAATTATCTATTAGATAACAATAAACAATGGCGTGATCTCAATGAAGAGGAGCAACAAAATTTATGTCGTTCTGTAGCCGATGAGATTTTACAAGAAAATCAGGGCGGTGAGGACACGAGTGATGCCTACCAAAAGGCAATCGAGCAGCGTGTACAACGAACATTACATGTGACGGTAGATCGCCTTGTGGAGTGGTCGAAGCGCAGTGATTTTGATACAAAATACTTGGAGCAAGATTTTGGCCGTCAAGGAGGCTGGGATCCGATTCGGGTACCCCTTGGGGAAGACCGTTATTTACGCCTCATCGGTCAAATTGACCGTATCGATGAATATACAAGGGATGGTCAAACCTATGGCATGGTTATTGACTACAAGTCGGGCGGCGCACACGTAACGGCGCAAGATGTATACTATGGCCTTAAACTGCAGCTTATGACCTATCTATTGGCCTTAGAATCTGCTTATGGTAAAACGCAAGGCGAATCTATAGCTCCCGCGGCTGTGGTGTATTCCTATGTGAAGAACCCTAAAATTCCTGCCGATGCTCCTATATCTTATGAAGATGCAGTATCTTTAGCTAAGGAAAGCGACGCGTGGAGAAATAGTGGGTACTTCTCAGACGATGTTGAGTTGTTGACGCATATTGATAATAAGTTCTTATCCTATGGTCTTAAACAAGGCCCATATGTGCCAATTGCAACGACGAAAGATCAAACCATTTCTAGGAATGATTTGCGCAAGGTTAAGAATCCAGGTGAATTTGATGTGATGTGCCGCTACACCAATCATGTAATGGCTGACATCGGCCGCCATATTGGGGACGGTCAATTCCCAATTCAACCTTACCAGTTAAATAAGAATAGACCTTGTACATACTGTGATTACAATACTGTATGCCGTTTTGACTCTAGTCGAAATCGATATAATTATTTGTCTAAACTGTCCGAAGCTGATGCGTTAGAACGGATGAAAGAGGCTCTAAACGACGGAAATAACAGTAGCGACGGAAACAACAGTAGCGATAGAAATAATAGTAACGAAGGAGGTGAAAACCATGGGTGTTAAATGGACGCCAGAGCAGGAGTCTGCCATTATTGCGCCGAAGGACTCGTCCTTAGATAATCAAACCTTGCTAGTCGCTGCAGCGGCCGGCTCAGGTAAAACGGCGGTTCTCGTAGAGCGTATTATTACTCGTCTTAAAGACATGGATAATCCGTTATCCGTTCAAGAGCTCATGGTTGTAACCTTTACAAAGGCGGCTGCTCAAGAGATGAGCGCTCGTATTGGTCTTGCTTTGGCGAAAGCCATGGAATCCACCGAGGATGCAGCCATGCAAGAGCGCCTTGAACGACAGCTTAATCTGTTGCCATCTGCTCATATTTCTACATTGCACTCCTTCTGCCAATGGGTGATTCGGTCTTACTTTTACAAGCTCGATATTAACCCTACTGCTCGCATCGGTAACGAAGCAGAAATGGCATTGTTACAACAAGAGGTATTAGCTGATTTATTGACTAAATCCTACGAAGAGGGCCTTTATAATATCTATGAATTAGCGGATTTCTTCAGTGATGATAAATCGGATGCAGGCTTAACGGCGAAGATTATGTCGCTATATAACTACGCTATGTCTCTTGCTAATCCTGACGGTTGGTTACGAAAAGCCTTAGAGCCTTATAAAGAGGCCATGACTGTAAATCCCAGTGAGACCCTATGGGGCCAATATATGTGGGATCAACATGTAGCTGTTATTGACCGTATTCGCGAGCGCTTAGAACGGATGGAACAAATCTTGCTCGATCCAGTAGGGCCTCATAAATGGCAAAATATTTATGATAACCAACTAGCCGCACTAAGCATGCTTTCAGGGGCTGAAACTTGGGACGATATGGGGGAAGCTTGTAAACATACGGATACCTTTATAAAAGACCGCTTTAATAAACTTGGAGAAGAGGTTGACCCTAGTTTACAAGCAGAGTTTAAATCTTTAGGTTCCCAAAATAAAGATGACCTTAAAGCGATGCAAGCTGCTGTATTCACAGTGCCCGAAGCTACATTGCAAGAGCAGTTCAAGGCTCAATATCCAATCATCAAAGGTTTAGTGGAACTCACTATTGCGTTCCATAAGGCGTATCGCGACATGAAACAAGAGCAAGGCATTATGGACTTTAGTGATTTGGAGCATTTATGCTTGGCCCTTCTCGTGGAGCCTGGTACAGAGGATGATCCTCAGCCGTCCGATGTAGCGAAGGAACTGCAAGATACTTTCAAAGAAATCATGGTCGACGAATACCAAGATACGAATGGTGTTCAAGAGACGATTATTAACTTGATTTCTCGCGTCGATAACCGGTTCTACGTAGGGGACGTGAAGCAAGCGATTTATAGCTTCCGTATGGCTGACAGTTCTCTATTTATGGAGAAATACAATACCTACGGCGGTACTGATGCGGTAGAACGCCGTATCGACCTAGCAAAGAACTTCCGGTCTCACGAAAATATTTTGGCCGCTACGAACTTCTTGTTCTACCAAATTATGACAGAAGAGGCAGCGGAGCTCAATTATACGGAGGCGGAATCCCTTATTCCTGGCCGAATCGTTGAGGATGCACCGGAGGATTGGATTGGAGGAGATGTGGAATTGCAGCTCCTCGATGTGAGTAAGGATACCCTCAGTGCTAGTGAAAGCGATGAAGATGAAGGGGATGACCCTGAAAACAACGAGCGTGAGCTAGATTTCATCATTCAAAAGATTAAGGAAATCCACGGTGCTAAGAAGAAGGTGCAAAATCCAGATGGTACATTCCGTCAAATCGAGTGGCGCGATTTTGCTATTTTGCGCAGATCCTTAGCTGGTTGGGGAACTCGCGCCGTAGAGGCTATGCGCCAAGCAGGTATCCCTGCGGTAGTAAACGAGCGAGATGGCTACTTTGAAGCACAAGAAATTCAACTTTTATTAGCGTTGCTATCTATCATAGATAATCCAGAACAAGACTTGCCAATGGCGGCGGTGTTACACTCTGGTCTTGTGGGGCTTGATGCAAACGAACTAGGTGCATTGCGCCTATCTGGTGAGGGTTCTTTGTGGTCTCTCATGCCCGCCTATGCAGAAAAGGCTCAAGATGAACGTTTATTAGCGTTTATTGGCCATATGGAGCGGTGGCGCACCTTGTCGCGCCGGCACGGTGTGACCGATTTGCTATGGGATATTTACGAATCTCAAGACTATGTTAACTATGTGGGCGCCATGCCGAATGGTCTCGTGCGCCGCGCGAATGTACTCGCTCTGTATGACCGAGCTAAGGGCTATGAGGCATCTGGTTTCCGTGGCCTCTTTAGGTTCTTGCGCTTTGTGGAAAGCTTGCGCGATAGCAACCAAGATATGCCGCTAGCTAATGTGGTAAGTGAAGCGGACAATGTGGTGCGCCTCATGACCATCCATAAGAGTAAGGGCCTTGAGTTTCCTGTAGTATTCTTATCCGGGGTGCAAAAGGGATTCAACATGATGGATCTTCGTTCAGAGCTCCTCATCGATAAGAATGCAGGACTTGGTCTTAAGGGATATTTCCCAGATATTCGGGTATCCTTCCCAACTATGCCGTGGTTCTATGTAAAAGATGTAAAGGAAGCGGCCCTCAAAGCAGAGGAAGAACGGATTCTATACGTAGCCTTAACACGGGCACGAGATAAGCTGATTATGACAGGTCATTTTAAAGGCTTTAAAAATGCTAAAGGTAAGTTGAGTACCTTAGGTGAACTCATTAAAAATACAGCGTCAGTAGAAGGTCAACAATTGCCGACGGATATTATCACCCAAGCCAATACGTACTTGGATTGGCTCATTATGGGCTTTGCTCGTCATTTGGACGGCGGTAACCCATTGCGCGTAGCCATTGAGTACGAAGGACCGACCTATTTTGACTTACCAGATAAAAAATGTCGCATCAAGGTCGAAGTCCACGATGGCTCTCTCTACGGTGACCTCGATTATAAAGCAGATATCGATGAAACTACTATCAATAAGGTACGCGAGTTGAAAGCAGTTAATGCTGTAGAATTGCCACAGGAAATCGAAGACCGATTCAACTATACCTATCCGTACAGTGACGCTACGCGGCGCACGGCTAAGATTTCCGTCAGTGAATTAAAACGACGATTCCAAGAACGAGAACTTGAAGCAGGCACTATTGATACCCTAAACGAACCAATTGTAACGGTCGATACAGGCGCTAAACGAGCTGTTTCAGATGCAATATTAGGTCAAGCTATTAAGCTAGATCCAAAATCATCTGCAAATGTTGAGGCGAAGAATACCAATGCTGCTGGTTTACCAATTATGGAGGCTTCAGATGTAACTGTTTCATCCGACGAATTGGCGAATTCCGTATTCGGCCGCAAGCCGCAAGCACTGCAGTCCGAAGAGGATGTGTTGACAGGGGCTCAATGGGGTACCTTGATGCATGAGGCCATGCAATGGCTTCCTCTTGCGCAGTATACTCAAGCTTCTTTAACGAAAGAGCTTGATGCACTCGTAACGAAAGGGACTTTCACAGAGGAAGAACGAAATCTATTAAGCGATACAAGTCTATATAAATTCTTTAGTTCTGACATTGGGAAGCGTCTTATCAATGCGAAGCGCATAGAACGTGAAATGCCGTTTAGTATGCTTTTTGAAGGGAAACGCGTATATGATACCTTAGAGGACGGCGAAAATCTATTCCTCCAAGGTATTATCGATACTGCCTTTGAAGAAGATGGTGAGTGGGTTCTTGTAGATTACAAGACGGACCGCGTCAAATCTGGGGAAGACCTCATCAAGCGTTATAAAATACAAATGGATCTCTATAAAGAGGCCTTGCAGCGATTGACAGGGATGCCTGTGAAAGCATGTTATATCTATAGCTTCCGTTTGCATGATGCTATCAGCATAGACTAGCCTTGTAAGTATATGCTTAACTTAGTGCTATGCATGAGAAATATGCAGGGACTAGGTAGGTATTTCCTATAAGGTAATGAACATAAAAAAGCTCTCTATTCTTGAATAGAGAGCTTTTATGTTATAGATTGTTATATAGTTTTGTCCTGTAGATTTCTCTACAATTTATTAAATATGTGGTAGTATAGGCAAATTCAAAGCCTTTTTCTTTTTGTGTTTTGCTGGGGCAAATACTTTTAGAACCCGTGGCAATACTTCGATATCTACTGGCATGGATGGGCCTTGGTCGCCATCCATATTAGTAGGTAAATCACCGATATTAGATAATAACTCAATATGAGCCTTTTTCACGGTTAGTGTTGTTGTATAACGGGAGTTGTAGATGGCACCACTAATGATAAGCGGCAATACGCTTAGAATATCGAGGATGAAGTATTCCTTGAATATTATGATGCGCATATAACCATCATCTACAGATGCTTCCGGCATGAAGCGTTCAAAGCTAGATACTACATTGGTGAGCAATGCAAGAACGAGTGGAGATTTACAGATAAAATCGTCATTCTCTGTTTTGATGCGGTATGTGTAGTCTTTTGTTGTAAATAAGGCTTGCCCTGCGCGTAAGAAGTAGGCTAGAGGGCCCAAGATGCTTTTTTCCTTTGGAGTAACCTCTTCGATTACCTTTGGAATAACACCGGCTGCGATATTATTGCAGAAATATCTGTCGTTACAACGACCGATATCAATGGTACGTGTTTGATTGATATCAATTCGTTTGATCGCCTGTGTTGGATTCTGATGAATACCAAGGGCACGAGACATATCGTTTACAGTACCAACAGGAATGAAACCAAAGGTAGATTTAAAGCCACCTTGGGCAATACCGTTAACGGTTTCATTTACGGTGCCGTCACCGCCCATGCAGAACACAGCATCGAATCCGCGTTCGCAAGCATCCTTTGCGAAACGTGTAGCATCGCCTTCACCAGTAGTGAATTTGACCTCAATCGTTTCAAACAAGGTGCTCAATTTCCATTGTAAATCGAGGGCATAGCGACGTGCCGCACCGCCACCTGATACAGGATTTATGATAACTAAACAACGGCTCATGGTACAACTTCCTTACTTTCAAAAATGAGATATAGCTATTATCTATCGTTAAATTGACAGTCTTAGATGTGAGCTCTATAATTATACTATATGTACTAAATCACATATAACATATTTATTCAAAATACAAAATATATCGTACAATATATTATACTCATTTTAGCCGTTCTTTGAAAGTACGAATGAGTTGAGGGGATATAAGATTAGGGGATATTAATGGGACGACAAGATTCTAAAGATAAATACAAATTGTCCGCTGTGGACTCCATTGAAAGATTACCACTTAGTGAACAAGTTTATTTAACATTAAAAACAGCTATCTTAACAGGCGAATTGATGCCACAAGAAAAGCTTAACGAAGTAAAAATTGCAGAACAATTGCAAGTGAGTGCTACACCTGTTCGCGAAGCATTCCGTAAATTGGCTAAAGATAATCTCGTAGTTATCGTTCCTTGGAAGGGTGTTACTGTAAAGGCGGATACTCCTGAAGAGATTATTGCATTGTATCAAGTGCGTGAAGTAATGGAAGGCCTTGGTGCGAGACTTTGTGCCCGTCATGCGACAGATGAACAAATTAAAGAGTTGCGTGAAATTTGCAAAGAAATGCATGAAATTGAAGAAGCTACAGAACGCGTTGAAGTAAACAGTCGTTTCCATACTATGATTGCTCATTATTCAGGTAATGAACGCGTTGTAGAATACTTAGCGAGCTTCCGTGAACGCGTTAACCGCGACATGTACATTAGCTCTTTTAATGCAGTGCGTACTCATGATTGCGACGATGAACATGATCATATCGTAGATGCTATTGAGCGTCATGATGAAGTAGCAGCTGAAACTGCTATGCGTCAGCATATTAATAATGCATTTATCTTCAAAAAAGCAAATGCTGAAGTGCAACACAAAAAACTTAATGAAGTATAATGCCTATTGTTGGCATGCTTTATGAAAGGCTCCGCCGTTGGCGGGGCTTTTTCTGTACGAGTGTTAATACTGTATTTGATTTGATTAGCTTAACTTAACTTAACTTAGCTTTGGCTTAACTTTAGTTAGGGCGCTGTTCCTCGTATGACTTAGAAATTCTAATCGTTTATAGTGTGACGTAAGATGAGCATTGCAACTTTTATAATCTACGATACGCAACCTTACAAGCTGAGCTACATCAATTTGGAATGCTTGAGCGATTTTAAATAAAATTTCTAAAGACATGCCGGATATGCCTGTGCCACACTCTAGCTTGCTCAGATAACTGCGACTAATCCCAACGTGGCGTGCAAGCTCGTGTTGGGACATATTTAGAGATATGCGTATGTTGGCAATTTTATGACCTAAACACACATATTGATGTTGTAAAAATGGGTCTTCGTAGGTATTTATTCGCAGCTCAGTTAACGGTGTTGTTGCAGGTTTCATAGGGATTCCTTTCTTTTCCCTGCTCTCTAAATATAGTATACTGAGACTGTTGGTCGTTGACTAATATAGAAAACTAGATATTTATCGGTTATTTCAGATAATTACACGGATTGTGAAAATCGTAGGATACTACTGTAAGTATAGGAGGCAATATGGAAAAATACATTGCAGTTGCCATTGGTGGCGCAGTTGGTGCTTTGTGTCGCATGGCTCTTGGCGAATGGGTTATGACAAAGGTGAGCTCCTTTCCATATGGAACGGTTGTAGTAAACCTCATTGGTTGCCTTATTATTGGCCTTGTACTAGGTCTATATATGCAAAAGCCAGATTTATCGCAGTTGGCGAGATTCTTCCTCGTTGTCGGTGGACTCGGTGCATTTACAACATTTTCAACCTTTGCCTTTGAAATGTTACAACTCATGATGACAGAGTCTTATGTACAGGCTTTTTTCTATGGCTTTGTACAAGTTGTAGGGGGCTTAATCCTTTGCTGGATTGGTGTATTACTTGCACGTATACTCGGTGCAATCTGATCTTACTAAATAAGGTGACTTGAGTTACAGCATATATAAAGCTATTTTTATATGATTAATACATAAGACTATTTAGGTCTTATTCGGAAGATATTTATAAACTAATTTGCAAGAAATTCAGAATAGGATTAGGTACATTTTGTTGTTATAACATACATTGTATAGAATTCAGAATTTAAAGGTTAAATATAATTTTTGGTCTAATACATTACATAGAATTCTAGATTATAAAGGGAGATATTATGAAATCCATTAGAACACAAGATGCCGTGGGGCACGCATTAATACATGATTTAGTACGCATCGTTATCGGCGAGGTAAAAGATACGCCGTTCCGTCGTGGCCATGTGATTACGGAAGAGGACATTCCAAAATTATTAGACCTTGGTAAAGAGCATATCTTTGTGATGGAATCTGAGGATGAAGGATTCTTGCACGAAGAGGATGTGGCACGTGCTTTGTACAATATGGCAGGTGGCGAAAATATGCACGATGGACCTATGGCGCAAGGTAAAATCGAGGCTATTGCGGACGTAGACGGTCTCTTTAAAGTTGATGTGGATCGCTTACATGCTATTAATAGCATTGGCGAGCTTACTATTGTAACGAGATTTAATAATACACCGGTGAAAGTAGGCGATAAATTAGCGGGCATGCGTTGTATTCCATTGTTATTAGAGGAACAACAAGTGGAGGATGCGAAGAAAATTGCTAATGGCAAGCCTTTACTTAATGTAAAACCATTCGTACGCAAAACAATGGGCATCGTTACTACAGGTTCCGAAGTATTTGAAGGCCGCATTAAAGATGCTTTCACCCCAATCATTGAGGAACGTTGTGCAGAGTTTGGTGTAAATAAAGTAGCCCATGAAATCGTAACAGATAATACAGACGATATTGTGGCGGCCATCGACAAGGTAAAAGCGGCTGGTGCTGACATTATTTTTTGTACCGGCGGCATGAGCGTTGACCCTGATGATTTAACACCAGGGGCCATTAAACGCTATGCAGATCGCGTAGTGACATACGGATTACCTGTATTGCCAGGCTCTATGGTTTGTATTGCTTACTGTGCTGATGGTACACCGATTCTTGGCGTTCCAGGTGGCGTATTATTTAGCAAACCAACGGCATTTGATGAAATCTTGCCACGCCTCGTAGCAAATGATGAAATTACTAAAGAAGACTGTATTCGTATGGGGCATGGCGGATTCTTGGGATAACCCTTTTATAGAACATCTAAAAACTGTATAAGTCCATACAAAAAGCGGGTAGATATCTACCCGCTTAATTTGTTAGTGCCATTATATTATTAAAATGATTTTTTCCCTAGTGTAGGATGGCTACAACGTTTTAGTGTTAATGTGTCAATCATGTGGACTGCTTCGTCCAACGTAATGTCCTCACGCTTTGTCGGTGTTTCCAGAACTGCCAATGGATGGTCAGTACCTACCTCACCAGAGGGCAAGTAAATATATTCTTGGTTAATAGTATCGCCAAAAATATAGCCCGCTTGTAAATGTTCTTTATGAATGCGACTCATGGTCTCTCCTTACATAATTTCTTTCAGTCTAAAGTCTAGGTAATCTGCAGATACTAGCTCTAATTTAGTAGAACCAAATTCCTTTGGAATACGCTTGAAGGATATTTGATCGTGTAAATGTCCAAAGATACAAGTATCTACTTTGTATTGCTCTATAAGGTCCGTGAAACCAGAAGGGGCATTGGACTCGTTAAATGGAGGATAGTGTAACAATAAGATTTTTGTTACTGGTATGCTGTCTATATCTATTGCTGATGGATAGGCCTTATCAGAATCTGTTGTATCAGCCTTATTAAGCTTTGTTATATCAACCTTTGCTTCAGCAGTGATTTCTTCTCTTAGTATCTCTACAGCTTTATTCATTTCTTGTAATGCTGCTTCGGTACGCATCAGTTCTCTATCGTAAATGGATTGGTCTGTTTCTGGTGTGAAATGGGAGTCTCCAGGGCAGAGGTAGGCCCGTGTTCCACCAAAGGCAATAATGCGAGGGCCTTCTTCTGTTTGAATGAGTTCTGCTGTACCATGGCCTTGTAAAAAGGTGATAGCATCACCCATAAGGTTTCTCATCTTGTTAGCGGAGGCCCACCAGTAATCGTGATTGCCGCGGATCATATATTTCTTACCCGGCATGGATGCAATTTCTTGTAAGTCGCAAGCCGCTTCATCTAGGCGAAGAGCCCAACTCATATCACCTACGAGAAAGACTATATCTTCATCTGTTACACGGGCCACCCAATCTTCTTTGATGCGGCTCCAGTGATTATCCCAGTGAGGACCAAAAATATCCATCGGCTTTGTGGGAGGATTGCCAGATAGATGGAGGTCGCCGATGGCAAATACTTTCATAAATATCCTTTCAAATATATCAAAATTATTTAGATACAATATGTATAAGTAAAACTATTTTGAAGCGTGGAAGTACGGCGCAATGTCTTGGATGATTTTTGCAGCGCGCTCTTCGTCGCAAGTTTGAGGAATTTTGTAGCCCACATAGAGTGGTGTTGTTACGTAACGGGCTACTACCTTGATGTAGTCGTAGCCGTCCTCAAGATTATATACAAAATAGTTATAGGACTGGCTATAATTGGCGATGCTGCGCAATACATAACGCAATACCTGTTGTAAACGCAATGCAACGGAGCGAACCGGTGCATCTGGCTTGAAGCGAATATTGTACTCAAAGAAGCCAATGATAGGCTGTGTAGATAAGGTGATGCGCACATCTTGATCTTCATGCAAGAGCCAGCCTTCCATATTTTGAGCTGTAATATCTTCGTGGTAATCGTAATCCTCAAGGCCTATAATTTGGCTGTGAGGGTGGCGGATGGAACCGCCAGACATGTATCCGTGATTTTTGAAGAAGAGTACCGATTTGAACTCTTTCCGTTCTCGTGTTTCACGCCATTTATCCAGGCCGAATTGGAGAATGCGAGCCGCTTCATCGGCAGATAATGTAGAAAATTCGCCTTCGTCCGTTTCTGTTTCAATAATAACCGTTGGCCATGTTTTATCTAATACAGGATATTTGTTCATGAGCCATATGATATGACCTGATGTATCTAGGATATCCGTTAATTTTGAACGATCACAGAAGGGGCAGCGCACTTCTTCATTGCGAATATTAACAGGCTTTGTACGCCCTAGTGCGATGTTAAATCGTAGTGGTTTATTCATCATGTGCCTCCTTCCGTATAAGAAAATCTATACTCTTAATCATACCATAATTAGCCCATTCGTACATGAAATAATGGTATAATAATAGGGTATTATTTTAACGATTAAGGAGGCCTTATGAAACCGACGACGCTCGTATTTCCCATTGATGAACAAAATCGCATATTGCTAGGTCGTAAGAAACGTGGTTTCGGGGCTGATAAATATAATGGGTTTGGCGGTAAACTCGAGGCTGGTGAAAGCTTCCGAGACTGTGCTATTCGCGAATTATTTGAGGAATCTGGACTTCATGGTCGCTCGGAAGATTTAGAATGTGTGGCTGCCTTTGATTTTCAATTTCCTTTTGATGAAAGCTTAACACATGTAGGTTATGTGTACTTTTTGCGTGCTTTCACAGGCAATGTAGAGGAAACAGACGAAATGGAACCTCATTGGCTAACAGTAGACAAAATTCCTTACGACCGCATGTGGGATGGTGACCGCCAATGGTTGCCAATGCTGCTAGAAGGCAAGAAGTTAAAAGGGCCTATCGTATTTGGCCGAGACAACAGTACGATAGATAAGATGGAGCTGACCACTGTGGATACCGTTCTTGAAAGCGAACACTTGGCACGCATTGATCTGTATATTAATGGATAACCTGTACCTTATTGGCTGCAACATGTATGCAATATGCTTGTAATATGCTTGTAATATGCCTATAGACATGAAAGTGGTACTAGAGTCCTAAGTTTATAATATTTTGAGGTAATATGACTGATAAAAAGAACCCTAAGTGGGTGCCACAGCTGTTGGCGTGGTATGATGTGCATAAACGTGAATTGCCGTGGCGCGATTGCGGAGACCCTTATAAGATTTGGGTGTCTGAGGTGATGAGCCAACAAACGCGCATTGAGGCGATGAAGCCCTATTATGACAACTGGATGCGTTTATTCCCCACCTTAGAGGACCTAGCAAAGGCCTCTGAGGATGAGGTGGTTCACGCTTGGCAGGGGCTTGGTTACTATAGCCGGGCTCGCAACTTGCGCCTTGGTGTAAAGGACGTCGTGGAAAACTACGGTGGTATCGTGCCTCATGACCGCAAGACGATGGAGTCCTTGAAGGGCGTAGGATCTTATACGGCTGGGGCCGTGCTATCCATGGCGTACAACGAACCAGAGGTAGCTGTAGACGGCAATGTGCTGCGCATTTACGCACGTTTATATCGCATCTTTGATGATATTTTGAGTACCAAAGGCAAGAAGGCCATAACCGCTATCGTAGAGGAAACATTGCCTCACGATCGACCTGGTGACTTTAACCAAGCCTTGATGGACTTTGGGTCTGCCGTGTGCATTCCCAAAACGCCACGCTGTGGAGAATGTCCCATTGTAAACATGTGTGAAGCATACCAACATAAGGATACTGACAAACTACCTGTGCGCATCAAGAAAACAAAGGTAGTAGAGGTCCCTCTATTTGTGGGTATCTTGCAATATGAAGACTATTATCTATTGCACAAACGTCCTAATCACGGATTGTTACGGTCCATGTGGGAATTTCCTTCGGTAGAAATGGTATCTGCCTTTGACGAAGGGGAACAAGGTCTTGAAACATTAGTTAAGGACCTAGGTTTTGCACTATCCTTACAACCAGTATTAGTAAAAGAATTAACACACATTTTCTCTCATCGGAAATGGTTTATGAAAGCATTCCGCGGCGATTTAACGTATGCAGGAGATGCTGATAATATAACGATCGGAGATATCCAAAAGCAATTGCCGAAGGATTGGATGTTTATCAAGCGCGACGAGTTCGCCAACTATGCTTGGGCAGGTCCTCATGGTAAATTGACGGAGATGGCAAAATAATTTGTAGGAGCAATGAATGAGAATTCTATTTAATATCATTTTTTCTGCTATCCTTGTAATAGGATTGGTAGGATTTTGGGCGCTTTTTCTCAATTTGTGGAAGCCTAAAAAGAAATGGCCTGCTTGGGTGGGTTATCTAATTATTATCGGTGCGTGGTTCGCTGCTATCCGATACTATATACTCAATCAAGTGGATCTATACGGAACGATGTATTATCCGTTGATGAATCTATTCCGTACTGAAAGTTACGGTTTTCTCTTTGGCTTATTCTTGGCTATTCCTGTATTCATCATCCTAGGTTTACTATACTGGGCGGTTAATAAAATTTGGAGCAAAACGCCAGAGGAAAATAGAACGGGCCGTCGCGCCTTCTTTAGAACTGCGGCAACAGTGGTACCATTGGCAACAATTGGTGGTTCTAGCTATGCTGCCTATGTAGGGCAACATGAGATTGAGGTCACTCATGAAAGCTTTGGATATACGAACTTACCGCCTGGGTTAAAGGATTATAAAATCGTTCAACTCAGCGATATTCATGTAGGGCCAAGCATCGACTTAGATGATCTTGATGAAATTTTAAAGCTCGCCCTTGTAGAAAAGCCTAATCGCGTTGTTATCACTGGTGATTTAATTGATAAACTAGCTTGGTTGCCACAGGTTTGTGAAAGACTGACAACCTTTGCAAAACAAATCCCTGATGGCGTTGATTTCATCTTAGGCAATCACGAATACCATCACGATGTAAATAAGGTATTAGACGAGCTGAAACATAATACACCGATGAATATTCTTGTGAATAGCAATATTCAAATTATGGGCGGTAAACAACCTGTATATATTGCAGGTGTTGCGTACGACAATGATCGAGAAAAAGAAAAACGTGAAGCTATGATTGATAAGGCTTTATCTGGTATTCCAGACTATGCCTTTGTTATTCTATTGGCCCATCACCCTGAATTCTTTGAAGAAGCTATTGAACGTAAAATTCCGTTGACCCTCTCTGGTCATACTCATGGTGGACAAATCGTATTCATGGGCATGCCATTGGTACCAACAGGTACACCATATACAAAAGGTCGATACGTAGAAGAACAAAGCGTGTGCTACGTTAATAACGGATCAGGACACTGGTTCCCAATCCGTATCAACTGCCCACGAGAAATTACAGTTATTACATTCTTTGATGGAGTAGCTTAGAAGTAAAGATGAGTTCCTCAGAATAAAAAGTGAGCTCATTAGAATAAAAAGTGAGCTCATTATAGGGATACAATCATGTATAGTAAATCTTTTATCCATAAATTTCTTATATGTATCATTCTACTTGCTCTATTTGATATCTCTCTGCTCTATGATATGACAGCGGATATATATAAGGGATATCTCAAAATAGCAATACTAGTGGCAGTTGGATGCCATTTAGATCTATACCTGGAACTAAGCAAACAAGAAGAATTGATAATACAAGCATTCAAGAATGATACATTTGACGAGACTTATGAACTATTAAGTACGAAACAGATGGTTTTTATCATATCCTTTGTCGTATTAATGACTATAAACCTTATAAAATATTAGAAAACCATAGGGCGCAAACTAAAAGAGGTATTGTATAGGAAAATACAATACCTCTTTTTATTATTGTCTTTAGACTGGTTCGCGACGTAGTCGCGAATCATAAAACCACCCGCTATGCGGGTGCGGCAACGAAAGTTATACAAAAAAATCACCTTGC
>OASQ01000301.1_pt1 | contig 23218 bp, 24 predicted proteins | sample 1475771 | NCBI WGS metagenome assembly OASQ01 (sample SAMEA2579910, study PRJEB22360) | human gut metagenome | reverse complement strand
TGGCAGTCCGTAGCCCCAGAAAAGCGGACTCGTCACCGCCTGCCACTGAATCTATGGCGAACAACTAGACGAGGTTGTGATGGATGATAACGGAAACCAATGGGTCAATGTTGAACACCGGCTACCAGAAAGCAAAGAAGGGATGTGGTCTAAAGAGGTTATAGCTCTTACTGATACTGGTGACGTGTTCAAACTATCATGTATGGGCTCTTACTGGCAGAGAACCAAGGCATTCATCGATTCAGGAGCAAGCAAGGTTACACACTGGATGCCGCTTAATTACCCAGATGATTAAAACGGATGAAAAATAAAAGGTCGCTCAGGCGGCCTTTTTTATTGCCATCACAAAAGCCATTCCTTACTGAGTGGCTTTGATAATGGCTTATACCCTACACGGGATAACTTAACTGATATCCCTTTTAACGGATAAACGGAGCCAACAATGGCAGAGATTATTCCCATGACTGAAGAACAGAAATTCCAGTTAGAGATTTACAAACTGGTCATGAACCAGAACGCAGCCGCAGAAGAAGCATTTCAGTTCATTGGCACTGACGAACTGAAGCTTGAGCTATTCAAAATTCACTTCCAGTCAGGCGGCGCTAATTCGGATATCACGATCCGCACATTTGAAGCGGTGCGTAAATCGAAGGAAGCGTTAGACCTGTTCACTACCGGAGCATGATGTGAGCCGCGTAATCAATTTGGGTAAGGAGAAGAAATTCCCAATTACTCAAGAGCTATACGAGAGGCTGGAAAGCGTCATCCATGATTACGATGGTGAAATCAGTTTATGCGAGGCGATTGGCACACTTGAATTGCTGAAGCAGTCATTGATTGAAGGCGCGAAAGAGTCCTCAGCCTGAAATAACAGCTAAGTGAGATGAATATGGCAGCACCAAAGGGCAACCGATTTTGGGAGGCCCGCAGTAGTCATGGGCGAAATCCTAAATTCGAATCGCCTGAGGCGCTGTGGGCTGCTTGTTGTGAATACTTCGAGTGGGTAGAAGCTAACCCGCTATGGGAGATGAAGGCGTTCTCGTATCAGGGTGAAGTGATACAAGAGCCTATCGCCAAGATGCGAGCGATGACTATTACAGGCCTCACTCTGTTCATTGATGTGACGCTTGAAACATGGCGCACATATCGCCTGCGAGAAGATTTATCTGAAGTCGTTACGCGAGCAGAGCAGGTCATCTACGACCAGAAATTCTCTGGCGCAGCCGCTGACCTTCTCAACGCTAACATCATCGCCCGTGATTTGGGCCTCAAAGAGCAGTCGCAAGTTGAAGACGTGACACCTGATAAGGGAGATCGCGATAAGCGGCGCTCTCGTATCAAGGAGCTATTCAACCGTGGAACTGGACGCGATTCTTGATAACCTGAGCGACGAAGAGCAAATCGAGTTGCTCGAGCTACTCGAAGAAGAAGAGAACTACCGGAACACACACCTGCTATATGAATTTACGCCATACAGCAAACAGCGTGAGTTCATCGACGCCGGGCATGACTATCCAGAGCGCTGTTTTATGGCTGGTAACCAGCTTGGTAAGTCATTTACCGGTGCTGCCGAAGTCGCGTTTCACCTTACAGGGCGTTATCCGGGCACAAAAGGCTATCCTGCTGATGGTAAATATGGCGGTGAGTGGAAAGGTAAGCGTTTCTATGAGCCTGTTGTCTTCTGGATTGGTGGCGAGACAAACGAGACGGTAACCAAAACGACTCAACGCATCCTGTGCGGTCGTATCGAAGAGAATGACGAGCCAGGCTACGGTTCCATACCGAAAGAAGACATCATTAGCTGGAAGAAGTCTCCTTTCTTTCCGAACCTTGTTGATCATCTTCTGGTTAAGCATCACACGGCTGATGGCGTTGAAGATGGCATTTCAATCTGCTACTTCAAACCATACTCGCAAGGCCGCGCTCGCTGGCAGGGTGACACAATCCACGGCGTGTGGTTTGACGAAGAGCCACCATACAGCATTTATGGCGAAGGTCTTACCCGTACCAACAAATACGGGCAATTCTCAATTCTGACGTTTACCCCGCTGATGGGGATGTCTGACGTTGTTACCAAATTCCTGAAGAATCCAAGCAAGTCGCAGAAAGTGGTCAACATGACCATCTACGACGCTGAGCACTACACAGACGAACAGAAAGAGCAAATCATCGCATCTTATCCTGAGCATGAGAGAGAGGCGCGTGCTCGCGGTATTCCTACGATGGGTAGCGGTCGAATCTTCCAGATACCGGAAGAGACGATTAAGTGTCAGCCGTTCGAGTGTCCTGATCACTTCTACGTAATTGGCGGGATGGATTTTGGATGGGATCACCCACAGGCGCAGGTTCAGCTTTGGTGGGATAAGGACGCAGACACAATCTACGTTTCACGCGTGTGGAAGGCGAAAGAAAAAACAGCCGTTCAGGCGTGGGGAGCCGTTAAATCATGGGCGCATAAAGTGCCAACCGCATGGCCTCATGACGGAAACCAGCACGAGAAGGGCGGCGGTGAGCAGCTCAAAGGGCAGTATGCCGACGCTGGTTTTATGATGTTGCAGGAGCATGCGACATGGCCTGATGGCGGTAATGCTGTGGAGCCTGGCATCACTGAATTGCGCGACATGATGCTCGATGGTCGCTTCAAAGTATTCAACACCTGTGAGCCATTCTTTGAGGAGTTCCGCCTCTATCACCGTGATGAAAACGGGAAGATCGTCAAGCTTAACGACGATGTTCTCTCAGCCGTTCGCTATGCATACATGATGCGCCGCTTCGCCAAAATGATGCGCGACATCAAAAAACCAAAAGAGAAAAAGATACCAGCCCCAATCAGGCCCATCGCACGGAGAACTTAAATGGCCGACGAAAACAGACTCAATTCCATTCTGTGTAAGTTTGACGCAGACTGGATGGCGAGCGATGAAGCCAGAACCGAGGCGACAAATGACCTGTATTTTAGCCGAGTGTCGCAATGGGATGACTGGCTATCAAACTACACGACTCTGCAATATCGCGGACAATTCGATGTTGTTCGCCCGGTGGTCAGGAAACTGGTCGCAGAGATGCGCCGGAACCCTATCGACGTTCTCTTCCGACCCAAAGACGGTGCTAATCCTGATGCAGCCGATGTGTTGATGGGGATGTATCGTACTGATATGCGCCATAACACGGCAAAGATTGCCGTTAACGTTGGCGTTCGTGAGCAGATAGAGTCCGGCGTTGGTGCATGGCGTCTGGTCACCCAGTACGAAGACAACGACCCAACAAGCAACAATCAGGTAATCCGACGCCTGCCAATCCATGAAGCCTGCTCACACGTCATATGGGACGCCAACAGCAAGCAGATGGATAAGAGCGACGCTAAGCACTGCACGGTGATTAACGCTTTGTCACGCAATGGCTGGAAAGAGTTCGCAGAGGATTACGGTATTGATCCTGACACCCTGCCATCTTTCCAGAATCCTAACGATACATGGCTATTCCCGTGGGTATCGAATGATGTCGTCTACGTCGCTGAGTATTACGAGGTAGAAGAGAAGAAGGAGAAAGTCTTCATCTACCGCGACCCGCTGACAGGTGAGCCGGTCAGCTATTACCAGCAGGATATCAAAGACGTCATCGACGACCTGGCTAATCGTGGATTCATTAAGGTAGCAGAGCGTAAGGTCAAGCGTCGTCGTGTGTATAAGTCGATCATCACCTGCACGCAGATACTGAAAGACCGCGAGAAGATAGCAGGAGAGCATATTCCAATCGTTCCAGTGTATGGTGAATGGTCATTCGCTGGTGACAAGGAGTGCTACGAAGGAGTGGTAAGACTGACGAAAGACGGTCAACGCCTTCGTAACATGATCATGTCATTCAACGCCGATATCGTTGGTCGTTCACCGAAGAAGAAACCGACCTTCTTCCCTGAGCAAATCGAAGGCTACGAATACATGTACGGAGGAAATGATGACTATCCGTACTATCTGCAGAACAAGACCGATGAAAACGGTAACGACCTGCCGATTGGTCCAATCTCCTACATGGAAAACCCTGAAGTGCCGCAAGCCAACGCTTACATGCTTGAGGCAGCCACCAACGCAGTGAAAGAGGTGGCTAGTCTTGGCGTGGATGCGCAGGCGGCAAATGGTCAGGTCGCTTTCGATACCGTCAATCAACTGAACATGCGGGCAGACCTTGAGACATACGTGTTTCAGGATAACCTGGCTACCGCAATGCGACGTGATGGCGAGATTTATGCCTCAATGGTCAACGATATTTATGACGTTCCTCGCCATGTAACGCTGACTCTTGAAGACGGAAGCGAGAAAGACGTTCAACTCTACGCGCAAGTTGTAGATTACCAGTCCGGCAATGTGGTCACACTCAACGACATTCGCGGTCGCTATGAGTGCTATACAGACGTTGGACCATCCTTCCAGAGTATGAAGGAACAGAACCGCGCAGAGATTCAGGAGTTGCTCACCAAGGTTCCGCAAGGTACTCCAGAGTTCCAGATGCTGATGCTGCAATACTTTACGCTGCTTGACGGTAAAGGCGTCGAGATGATGCGAGAGTACGCGAACAAGCAACTGGTGATGATGGGGCTGAAGAAACCAGAAACACCTGAAGAGATGGAGATGGTGCAGCAGGCACAACAACAGCCGCAGCAGCCATCAGCAGAGCAAATTCAGGCGCATGGTATCCTTCTGCAAGGTCAGGCTGAATTGCTCAAGGCAGAGAACCAACAGGCGCAGATTCAGGTTGAAGCCGCCAAGGTTGAAGCCCAAAACCAACTCAACGCCGCGAAGATTGCAGAAATCTTCAACAATATGGACCTCGACAAGCAGGCAGAACTGCGTGAGTACCTCAAGCTCGTAGGTCAATTCCAGCAACAGCGCAGCAAAGATGCTCGTGCTAACGCTGAGCTGCTTCTTAAAGATGCAGACCAGACTCATTCACAACGCATGGATTTCGCGAATCTTATGCGTCAAGTTCAAATCCCCTCCGGCGGAGTAGCCGAGACACCTCAATAAGAGAGAGTTAACCATGGACCAAACCACCGACATTCAGGCTTCTGAAGAATTAACCCTGCCCGGCAATCATGCAGCGGCATCTGCTGATGGCTTAGTTGTCGATAATGCCAACGACAACGCAGGTCAGGAAGAAGGCTTCGAGATTGTCCTGAAAGACGATGAGAAACCAAAACAAGACCCGGCAACTAATGCTGAATTTGCCCGTCGCCGCATCGAACGCAAACGCCAGCGTGAGCTTGAGCAGCAGATGGAAGCGGTTAAGCGTGGAGAGTTGCCGGAGCACCTGCGGGTGAACCCTGAGTTACCAAAACAACCAGACCCTAACGATTATCTTTCCGAAGATGCACTGGCTAAGTACGACTATGACCAGAGCCGCGCACTGGCTGCCTTCCAGCAGGCAAACAGTGAATGGCAGATCAAGGCTATGGACGCACGAAGCCAGGCTGTCGCCGAGCAGGGTCGCAAAACTCAGGAGTTCACCCAGCAATCAGCGCAATACGTCGAGGCAGCCCGTAAGCACTACGACGCAGCGGAAAAGCTCAATATCCCTGACTATCAGGAGAAAGAGGATGCATTCATGCAACTGGTGCCGCCAGCAGTCGGTGCCGACATCATGCGCCTCTTCCCGGAGAAATCCGCTGCTCTCATGTATCACCTTGGTGCTAATCCTGAGAAAACACGCCAGTTGCTGGCGATGGACGGGCAATCCGCGCTGATTGAACTCACTCGACTGTCAGAACGTTTAACTCTCAAGCCTCGAGCCAAGCCTGTTTCAGAAGCCCCGTTACCTGATGAACCCATTCAGGGGCATGCTGTTGCTGCAAATATCTCTGCGATTGAAAAGCAGATGGAGGCGGCAGCAAACAAAGGGGATGTAGAGACGTACCGCAAGCTCAAGGCGCAACTGAATAAAGGAATTCGATAATGGCATTAAATGAAGGTCAACTGGTCACGTATGCTCTGGATGAAATCATCGAAACCGTCCAGAACCTGACGCCAATGGCGTCAAAAGTGACAAAATACACCCCTCCGGCAGAATCCATGCAGCGTTCAAGCAACACCGTGTGGATGCCTGTTGAGCAGGAAGCGCCAACCCAGACTGGCTGGGATTTAACTGGCAACGCAACCGGGATTCTGGAACTCTCCGTGAAATGCAACATGGGCGATCCGGATAACGATTTCTTCGAGCTTCGTGCAGATGACCTGCGTGATGAGCGTTCTTACCGTCGCCGCATCCAGGCATCCGCCAAAAAACTGGCGAATAACATTGAGTCAGCAATTGCCAAACAGGCAACCGAAATGGGCTCACTTGTTGTTCACGATACCCGCGCAATTGGTCCATCTACTGGCCTGTCTGGCTGGGATTTTGTGTCTGATGCAGAGCGCCTGATGTTCTCCCGTGAGCTAAACCGCGATATGGGCATCAGTTACTTCCTGAACCCTGACGATTACCGCAAAGCAGGCCGCAACCTGGTAGATGGTGACATCTTTGGGCGCGTTCCTGAAGACGCGTATCGCAACGGTACTATTCAGCGTCAGATTGCTGGCTTTGATGAAATTCTTCGCTCACCGAAACTTCCGGCAGTTACCAAGTCAACCGCTACTGGTGTAACTGTTTCTGGTGCGCAGAAGTTTAAGCCGCAGGCATACACCCTTGATACCGATGGTAACAAAGAGAACGTCGACAACCGTGTTGCAACGGTGACCGTATCCTCCACTACCGGATTTAAGCGCGGCGACAAAATCAGCTTCACTGGTGTGAAATTCCTGTCTCAGATGGCGAAGAACGTGCTAACTGATGATGCGACTTTCTCAATCACCCGTGTGATCGATGGTACTCACATCGAAATCACGCCGAAACCGATTGCACTGGATGACGCGTCACTGACAAAAGAAGAGAAGGCTTACGCTAACGTAAACACCTCTCTTGCTGATACCACTCCGGTAAACGTTCTGAACGTGGCAACAACCACCGCTAACGTGTTCTGGGCTGATGACTCAATCCGCCTGCTGTCTCAGCCGATCCCGGTAACCCATGAACTGTTTGCTGGTATGAAAACTTCTTCCTTCAGCATTCCAGGCATTGGTGTTAACGGCATCTTCGCAACGCAGGGTGATATCAACACTCTGTCTGGTAAGTGCCGTATTGCTGTGTGGTATTCAGCATGTGCTGTACGACCAGAGGCAATTGGTGTTGGTCTGCCTAACCAGACTGCGTGATAACCAGAGGGAGCTTCGGCTCCCTTTTTTATCTGGAGACAAGCATGACACACATGATCTTTCGTCATGGCGACATGAAGAAATGGAAAGGCGTTGGATACGACTTTGAAATCGTGAAAGCCGAAGAGCTTCAGGAATATCTGGATGCTGGCTGGTTTGCACATCCTGATGACCTTCTGAAGGATGTTGCAGAGCCAGAGCCAGAGCCAGAGCCAGAGCCAGAGCCAGAAGAAAAGCAGCGTAAAAAGCCTGGTCGAAAACCTAAGGCGGCATCAGATGAACCTGACAACGAAGGGTGATTTAGTTCTTGCGGCATTACGTAAGCTCGGTGTGGCATCAAATGCCACGTTAACCGATGTCGAACCGCAGTCTATGGAAGACGGCGTCAACGACCTTGAAATGATGATGGCTGAATGGCTTGGCGGTGATGTGTCACCAGGTATCAACGTTGGCTACATTTTCGCTGATGCAGATGTCGCTCCAGATCCGGGAGATGAGCACGGTTTATCAAATAACGCTATCAATGCCGTCATTTTCAACCTTGCCTGCCGCATTGCTCCGGATTATGCGCTGGAAGCGTCAGCAAAACTTATAACCACTGCCAGATACGGGAAAGAGCGACTCGTCAAACTGCCTGCAATGGACAGAGCAAAAGCCGCTAAATGTAAGTCCGGTTATCCAAACCGTATGCCTGTTGGTAGCGGTAACCAGTTGGCGAAGTGGAACGGTTGGAATTACTTCCACCGAAAGGAACCTTGCGATAACGGGAGCGAATAATGCCGATTCAGCAACTTCCGCTCATGAAAGGTGTCGGCAAAGACTTCCGAAATGCCGACTATATCGACTATCTGCCAGTGAATATGCTGGCTACACCCAAAGAAATCCTGAACAGCAGCGGATATCTTCGCTCATTCCCGGGCATTGCCAAACGTTCTGATGTGAACGGAGTATCGCGAGGCGTCGAGTACAACATGGCGCAGAATGCTGTTTATCGCGTGTGTGGCGGCAAGTTGTATAAGGGTGAAAGCGAAGTCGGTGACGTCGCCGGAAGTGGTCGTGTATCAATGGCGCATGGTCGGACATCACAGGCGGTAGGCGTTAATGGTCAACTGGTCGAATACCGCTATGATGGCACGGTTAAAACCGTCTCAAACTGGCCTACAGATAGCGGATTCACTCAGTATGAGTTAGGCTCAGTCCGCGACATTACACGCTTACGTGGGCGTTATGCGTGGTCAAAAGACGGCACTGATTCATGGTTCATCACTGACCTTGAAGACGAATCGCATCCTGACCGTTACAGTGCACAATATCGTGCCGAGTCTCAGCCTGATGGCATCATCGGCATAGGAACATGGCGAGACTTCATCGTCTGCTTTGGTTCATCGACGATTGAATATTTCTCCCTGACAGGTGCAACCACCGTTGGTGCCGCTTTGTATGTCGCACAGCCATCACTGATGGTGCAGAAAGGCATTGCCGGGACTTACTGCAAAACGCCATTCGCTGATTCTTATGCGTTCATCAGCAATCCGGCAACTGGTGCGCCGTCTGTGTATATCATCGGCTCCGGTCAGGTTTCACCAATCGCCAGCGCGAGCATTGAGAAAATCCTCCGCTCCTACACTGCTGATGAACTGGCTGATGGTGTGATGGAATCGCTGAGATTTGATGCTCATGAGTTGCTGATTATCCACCTTCCGCGCCATGTTCTCGTGTACGACGCATCTTCAAGCGCCAATGGTCCGCAATGGTGTGTACTGAAAACAGGCCTGTATGACGATGTGTACCGCGCTATCGACTTCATTTACGAAGGCAATCAGATAACGTGCGGCGATAAGCTTGAATCGATGACAGGGAAATTGCAGTTCGATATCAGCAGCCAGTACGACAAGCAACAGGAACACCTGCTGTTTACTCCGTTGTTCAAAGCGGATAACGCCAGAGTGTTCGATCTTGAGGTTGAATCGTCAACTGGCGTTGCGCAGTACGCCGACCGCCTGTTCCTCTCTGCAACCACTGACGGCATAAATTACGGACGTGAGCAGATGATTGAACAGAATGAACCGTTCGTTTACGACAAACGTGTTTTGTGGAAGCGTGTCGGGCGCATCAGGAAAAATGTCGGCTTCAAATTGCGAGTTATCACGAAGTCACCTGTCACTCTGTCAGGCTGCCAGATAAGGATTGAGTAATGGCTGATTCGAATCTCAATGTGCCGGTAATCATTCAGGCTACACGGCTCGACACATCAGTCCTTCCACGCAATATCTTCTCGCAGTCGTATCTGCTTTACGTTATCGCACAGGGCACTGATGTTGGTAACGTGGCTAACAAAGCCAACGAGGCCGGACAGGGCGCTTATGATGCACAGGTCAGGAACGATGAGCAGGATGTCACCCTTGCAGACCATGAATCCAGAATTGAAGCTGCTGAAGCAACTCTCACCAATCATGAACATAGAATTGCAGCAGCGGAAAGCACTCTTGCAGATCATGAAACAAGGATTACGGCTGCTGAAACAGAGCTGGCTGATCACGAGACGCGAATTGCTGCCAATGAATCTGATTTAGCAAACCATGATGCGCGCATAACTCAGAATACAACCGATATCGACGCACTTGATACCAGGCTCACAGCGGCAGAGGGAAGTATTTCGACGCTACAAAGCACAGTTGGTGATCACTCAACAAGAATATCTGCGCTTGAGTATGCCATCACGCGCAAGAAATCAGAGGTTGTTTACTCAGGAGTATCTGTAACCATCCCGACAGCGCCGACCAGCCTTGTTAGCCTACTAAAAACGCTCACGCCGTCATCCGGCACGTTAGCACCATTCTTCGACACCGTTAACAACAAGATGGTTGTGTTCAACGAGAACAAAACCCTGTTCTTCAAGCTGTCGATTGTCGGGACGTGGCCCAGCGGAACCGCCAACAGATCAATGCAACTAACCTTTTCCGGCTCTGTTCCTGACACACTTGTGAGCAGTCGTAATGCGGCGACAACAACCGATAACATCTTGTTAGCTACGTTCTTCAGCGTGGATAAAGACGGATTTCTTGCCACAAATGGCAGTACGTTAACCATCCAGTCAAATGGTGCGGCGTTTACTGCCACAACCATCAAGATAATCGCGGAGCAGTGATGATTCAGTTCAAACCAACGCGAAACATCGACCTGATCGAAGCAGTCGGAAATCACCCTGACATTATTGCCGGAAGCAACAACGGTGATGGATACGACTACAAGCCTGAATGCCGTTACTTTGAGGTGAACGTGCACGGTCAGTTTGGCGGCATTGTTTACTATCAGGAGATTCAGCCGCTGACATTCGATTGCCACGCCATGTACCTGCCAGAGGTTCGTGGATTCAGCAAGGAAATCGGGCTGGCGTTCTGGCGATACATTCTGACTAACACCACCGTTCAGTGCGTCACATCGTTCGCTGCGCGCAAATTCCGCCACGGGCAGATGTACTGCGCAATGATTGGCCTTAAGCGTGTCGGAACCATCAAGAAATACTTTAAAGGCGTGGATGACGTGACTTTTTACAGCGCCACACGCGAAGAACTAATCGACTTCCTGAATCACGGGAGATAGCCATGTTATATGCATTTAAGCTGGGCAGAAAACTGCGCGGCGAGGAACCTTATTGCCCTGAAAAAGGCGGGAAAGGTGGCAGTTCTGATAAAAGCGCAAAGTATGCCGCAGAAGCTCAGAAGTATGCCGCAGACCTGCAAAATAAACAGTGGCAGACGATCATGAAAAACCTTGCTCGGTTCACGCCGCTTGCGGAGCAGTATGTTAACCAGCTTCAGAATCTTTCCAGTTTAGAAGGACAGGGGCAGGCACTTAATCAGTATTACAACTCTCAGCAGTATAAAGACCTTGCAGGTCAGGCGCGTTACCAGAGTCTTGCTGCTGCGGAGGCGACGGGAGGACTTGGCTCGACAGCCACAAGCAATCAACTGGCCACGATTGCCCCGACTCTCGGTCAGTCGTGGTTGTCGAACCAGATGAGCAACTACAACAATCTGGCAAACATTGGCCTTGGTGCGCTGCAAGGTCAGGCGAACGCCGGGCAGACATACGCCAACAACATGAGCAGCATTGCGCAGCAAAGCGCAGCTCTTGCCGCTGCTAATGCCAATAAACCATCAGGCCTTCAGACAGCAATTAGCGGCGGAGCTTCAGGGGCTATGACTGGCGCTGCTCTTGGCTCTATTGTTCCCGGGCTTGGCACTGGATTAGGTGCGGCAATTGGCGGCGGACTTGGCCTGCTTGGCTCGTTGTTTTAAGGGGTAATCATGGCTACTTGGCAAGGATCAAATGGCGGATTGTTGGCTGGTATCGGCGGTGTCAACTCAAACGCTCCGAGCGTAAATGACATCGGCAATACGCTTCAGCTTATCAGGCAGAACAATGATATTGAGCGTTCAGGCGCTAACAATGTTGGGCTGACTGCTTTGCAAGGCCTTTCAGGTATTGCGGGGGTGTTTCAGCAGGAAAAGCAGGCTCAGCGGCAGAAAGAATTTCAGCAGGCATACGCTAATGCTTATGCGTCTGGTGATCGCGGTGCTTTGCGTCAGTTGGCTACTCAATATCCAGACCAGATTGAATCCGTTCGTAAAGGCATGGGATTCATTGATGAAGACCAGCGCAATTCTATCGGCACCTTAGCGGCTGGCGCTCGTCTTGCGGCATCGTCTCCAGAAGCAATGCAATCATGGCTGCAAAACAACGCCAAGGAACTGACTCGCGTCGGTGTTGACCCTAACAACGTTGCTCAGATGTATCAGCAGAATCCTTCAGGATTTGGTGAGTTTGTTGATCACCTTGGGATGGCTGCGCTTGGTCCGATTGATTACTTCAATGTTCAGGACAAGATGGCTGGTCGTGAGATTGATCGCGGAAAACTTGCAGAGACAATCCGCAGCAATCAGGCTGGCGAGGCGCTAACAGCACGAGGCCAGAACATCACGATGCGCGGTCAGGACTTATCTGCTTCTACTGCGCGACGCGGGCAGGATTTGGCAATGCAGCGAGCGTCAACAAGAGGAACCGCTGGGAATGATGAGCGTACAGTTCAGTTATCAGATGGCAGAACTGTAACGGTAGGCGGGAAACTTCACGGCGCTGGGGCTAATGCGTTCTACGAAGGCATCGACAACGAGGGGAATATGGTTCGCGTTCCTGCCAGTTCAATCGCAGCGCCTGCAACATCGTCTGCATCAGCACAAAACTATGCCATGAAGAAGGATATCGACGCGATCGCAAATGCAGACGCTTCTGCTCTCGATTTCATGACAGGAATGACAGGCGGTGCAGGTAATCCAGCAATTGGTGCTGATGTTCGCAGCCGATTAACAGGAAAAGAGCAGCGCCAGTTATATAACTCAGCACAACGTATTCAGGGCAGAATGCAGAATCAGGGTGTGGCGGCAGCAAGGGACATGGGTGCCAGTGGTATTAACACCGTTGCAGAAGCGAAGATGTATTTTCAGGGGATGCCGCAGGTTGACTATTCAAGCCCGGAGGCTATGCAGCAGTCGATTCGTGAGATTCAGGAATACACCAACAATTACAACCAACAATATAACGTTAATGTTGGTAAATCTCAGCGGCAGCAATCTCAACCTGCACAGGTATCACAGCCAGCAGCCAGCAGTAACTTTTCTTCACTATGGGGTGATTAATGGCTAAAGCATGGAAAGATGTTATCGCCTCTCCACAGTATCAGGCGTTAGCACCAGAACAAAAAGCGCAGGCTCAGGAGCAATACTTCAATGAAGTCGTGGCCCCGCAAGCCGGAGAAAATGCAGAGCAGGCTAAGCAAGCTTTCTATGCTGCCTATCCATTGCCATCTGTGCAGCAAGTGGAGACACAGCAACCAGTAGCACAGCAACAACCACAGCAAAGTGGATTTATGTCTGATCTTGGCGAAGCAGTAAAAGAGACTGGTCGCGGACTGGTGCAGGCTGGCGTGAACGTGGCAAACATACCTGCATCAGTTGCCGATGCTGTAACAAGCGCGGCGGCTTGGGCTGGCGGTAAACTCGGTATTGGCGATGGTACATATCAACCAGCACCACGAGTAACAACGCAGGGATTAGAGCAGGACTTTGGCCTTCAGCAAGGTGCGCTGACTCCACAAACGACAGAGGGAAGGGTATTTGCTGAAGCATTGCCTTACCTCACTCCTGTTGGCATTGAGAGAGCGGCGGTACAGGCACCAACACTTGCTGGTCGAATTGCTCAGGGGGCAACTCGCCTTCTCGCAGAAAACGCAGTTGGATCACTTGCTGCAAACAGTATGAAAGATGATGCGGAAGCACTCGCTACCGATTTAGGTGTTGGCGTTCTGGCAGGCGGCGCTATTAACGCTGCTGGACGTGGATTAGGTGCTGCTTATCGTGGCGTTCGCGGTGCTATTGCGCCAGAAGCGCAGCAAGCTATCAGATTTGCAGAGCGTGAAGGAGTTCCTCTGCACACCACAGACCTGTTACAACCCACTTCCCGCGTCGGAAAAATGGCGCAGACTACAGCAGAAAATATCCCCCTGGCTGGCACAAGCGGAATGAGAGCAACACAACAGGAAGCGAGAAGCCAGTTGGTACAGAGATTTGCCGATAAATTCGGTGAGTATGATCCAGCGGTTGTTATTGACAGCCTTAAAGCGAAAACATCAGGAATTCGTCGTGCTGCCGGTAATCGACTGGAGCAGGTTCAGAATGCTATGGCTGGAGTAAACATTCAGCCTGTGCGAGCAATTCAGCAGATTGATACTGAGATATCTAACCTGCAGAAGCTTGGTAAGGTCGCTGATAACGAGACGATTTCAAAACTTCAATCCTATCGTGATGAGCTTATTCGCAATGCTGGTCCTGATGGTCCGGTAAATCTGGATTTGAAGCAATTAAGCGATCTGCGTAGCCAGTTCAGAATGGACGTAAAGGGGGAACGACCAGTGTTACCAAACCGTTCCGATGCTGCCATTCAGCGCGTTTACAAGGCGATGACAGACGATATCAATGGTGCCATTGGTCAGAATCTTGGCAATGATACTCTCCGTAAATATCAGCAGGCCAATGCCGTCTACGCTGACGAAGCGGCGAAACTAAAGAATACCAGGCTGAAGAATGTTCTCATGAAAGGCGACCTGACACCGGAAGTTGTCAACAACATGCTATTCAGCAAGAACAAATCGGAAATTAAGACGCTGTATAACTCAGTTGGTCGTGTTGGCAGGGCGCAAATGCGCAATGGCATCATTGGAAAGGCGATGGAGAAATCTGGCGGATCCCCTGACCAGTTCCTTCGACAGCTTAACATCCTGCAAAACCAGACTGGCATCACATTTAAGGGGCAGGACGCTGCATATCTGAAAGGATTGAAAAACTACCTGCAATCCACGCAGCAGGCTGCAAAAGCGGCAGTAACAACACCAACAGGGCAGCAAACCATCCCGTTCATTATCGGATATGGGACAGCAATGAACCCTGCGACAACTGGCGCAGCGGTAAGCTACGGACTTCTTACTCGCGCCTATGAGAGCGAGCCATTCAGAAATGCAATGCTCCGAATGGCAAACACCCCACGCGGATCAACAGCCTTTGAGAAAGCAATGCAGCAGGCACAAAAGGCAATTAACGCTATGACGCAGGGGGCTAAGTCTGATGCGTTGTCAGAATAGCTTTTCAAACACCAGGAACGTGCAAAAACCAAATATGTAGAACGCGAGGTTTATCGTATCCCTCTGCATAGGCGATACCTTTGCTGATTGTTATCTGATGTTACTGCTACTGTTGCATGTGACTGTATTTCCAAACCCTGAATTGCAGTTTGTGTAAGTGTCAACTCGTGTTGGATAGGGTTGAGTTATAACAGGCTGTCTCGCTTTTTGCTCGATCGCTTGCATTGTGTTTACAGCCTGATAATTCAATAAAGCCTGCTGGAATGCTTGGCTTTGTGCTATTTGTTGGGCTTGTTCTTGGCTTTGTAATTGAACATAAAGATTCTGAAGCTCAAGTCTTGCCTGTGCGTCACTTATCTTGCCTTCATCGACACCTTGCCCGAGCATCTTTGCAGCAAGGACATACAGCTTAGGTGTTGGTGCTGATGCCATGCGTGAGTCGTTCTTCACACTGGCATCAAGGCAATTAGCCATATCGCTAAGCTTTTGATAGCGTTGTTCGCAACTTGCTTGATAGTCACTTACTTTTGCGCATCCAACCAGCAGAAGCGGGATAATTAACAGTGATTTTTTCATATGGTTAACTCTCCTTAGTTTTTCACAGGATAGCATGAAGGCAATGCCATTTTAGCCGGAAACTAGATTTCTATGTTTCCTTTTTATTATTGCTATACATGGTCTTAAGCGTTTCAAATACCATTTTCTTAACCATATCAGATTGTTGTTCTGCCATACGCTCTGCATCATCAATGTAAACGGATGCAGAGCTTTGTTTAGCCAACGATTCTTCAATCGCTGCAATTATCTCTGAGTTCAGCGATCTGTTATTCATCTTCGCACGCTGCTTAATTTTCGCGTGGAGTTCATGCGGAAGTCTCAAGTGAAACTGCGCCTCATCGTATTTGCTGTACATCCTTGATGCCTCACCAGTTGGGTGGAATTGCATCGTAACCTACTGGATAAATACTCAATAGTACCATTTCGGTATGCAATCACATCATGGTTGCATCATATCATTCGTCTGGAGCAATGAAATGTCAGATATCACCGCAAATGTTGTGGTAAGCATGCCTTCGCAACTCTTCACTATGGCTCGTTCTTTTAAAGCGGTTGCCAATGGAAAAATTTATATCGGTAAAATTGACACTGACCCGGTAAATCCTGAAAACCAGATTCAGGTTTATGTGGAGAACGAAGACGGTTCTCACGTTCCTGTTTCGCAACCAATAATCATTAACGCTGCTGGTTACCCTGTATATAACGGACAGATTGCCAAATTCGTAACTGTGAAAGCCCATTCTATGGCTGTTTATGATGCGTATGGTGCACGGCAGTTTTATTTTGGAAATATCATCCAATATGATGCAAAGCAAATCCTTGCTATTTTGTCTGGAGATATCGGTGCAACTTTTGTCGGGTGGAGAAAAAGAAAGTTAAACGACATACTTGATTCAATCTCTATAAGATCTGATGACTTTCTTACTCTTCATGATTGGGCGGCTTATCCTGCTAAGCATAAAATTCTTGCTGGAGGAAATTACAATTTATCTTCAAGGCTGGAGATTGATTGTGAGACATTATCTGTTGAAGGCGTAGCAAATATAAATGTAGGTGATTCATTTGTTGCTATGTATTTTGGTACAAATCAGCGAGATTTACTAACCACTATTAGCTCTAATATTTCAAAAGGAATAACCAGTCTCACTGTTGATAATGTTCAGGAAGGAGATACTTTATGCTTTTATAATCCTTCAGATTTTTCATGGTCTGGACACAGGAATTATTATCGTGGCGGAGAGTTTGTTAAGGTGGTTAGGTATTCGAATGGGATTGCGTACTTCAATGGAGGGACAAAAGCCGCATACCCATCCGGAACTCAAGTTTATAAGCTAAAAACAAAAAAAGTTTCTGTAAATGGGACTTTTGTATTTAATTTTCCTTCATACCACAAAAACGCCATGGCCATGCAATTCGAGCAGGTAGCTGATGGTAACTTTGACAATCTCGTCGTCACATCTCACACTGCGCCTTATGCCGTTCAGTTTAAACGTTGTTTCAATCTTGCTGGCAAGGGAATGCGTATCACACAGGAGTCTCCTTCTGTAAGTTTTGGCTTAGAATATGCCTGCTATATCTGCAATAGCCAGAATATTGATTTTGAAGGTATATTTTGTGCGGAGCGCCACTCAGTCACTGTGACTGGTAATGATGAAATTTGCGGTATTGTTAACCGATTTATTAGTGTTAACGCCAGCGGCGGCGCAATCATGACTACTGGACAGGGTGGGGTGGCGGCAGCAGACTGGCACGGAAACACCGAAAAGTGTAGGTATGGTGGATATATTCAGGGGCTTGCTTGTGGAGGCTCTAAAAATAGCGCATATGGCGCTCATATCGACCACATACCGAACACTCCGGCATGGCCGAACATACTTGCTACGGAACTTAAATCAATAGAGTTTGATTTAAGCAATATCCATGTTACCGGGATAGGCGATCCGTCTTCAGTAAGCAGAGGCTGTATTGATTTTGGGGGTAACTCTACTGCATTCGGAACTAATACCGTTGATCCTGGAACGCTGAACCTTTCAGGGGCCGTTATTGATTCTCCTGCAAGCGTGTTGATTGAGATAAGAAACAGGGGGTCAGTAGCTGCGCACACCATAAATCTTAATGGAGTTACCGCCAATGCAGAGAGCGGTAAGCACACAGTCAGGATTGCGCCGGTTGGGGAAGTTGGTATTTCTCCTTCAGATGTTTACATGGCAGGGTTTAAGATGCCTGCCGGTAGTATCTCACAGATAAACAACATGTCATCAGTAAACGTACATGGAGTTGATTTAACAGGAACCGCAACGGCTACTATACCTGCAGGTAGCTTTTCTGTTGAGGTAACTATACCTTTCCCATCGAGTATATTAGGGGTGCCAAAGCATATCGGCTTCGGGTTAACAGGATTAATACCCCCAACGCAGAGACGGGTTGTTCTCTCAAAAAGAAATGCAACAGCAAATCAATTCCGTGTAATTGTCGCGTTGGCAACTACTGATGCAGAGCTAACGTCTGATCTGAGTGTGGACTTCACATATCATGTATCATGGCGCTAACATTATTTGAAAAAATATCGAAAAGCACCTCAACGCCTGTGAAGCCGATGAGAGGTTTTTCACGACCCATCATATCTTTTCATCAAGCCAATCCGCCCACCACTGCATCATTTCTCTGCGCTTATCGAGATACTGAGCATGGTTGTAAATTCCACGCACAGAACCGCCGTTGGCATGTGCTAGTTGCACTTCAATAGCATCGGCGGGCCATTCGTGCTCGTTCATAATCGTGCTGAATTCATGCCTGAATCCGTGACCGCTTTCCAGACCCTCATAGCCAATTTGTTTGATCACAAGCAATACCGCGTTCTCGCAGATTGGCTTCTTCTTATCGTTGCGTCCGGCAAAAACAAACTCTGATACTGGTTTAGTGATTGAGCTTAGCGTAGTGAGAAGTTCAACCACCTGGTCTGACATCGGGACCACATGAATTTTGCGTCCCTTCATCACACTGGCGTCGATGGTGATAATCCTGTTTTCAAAATCGACGTTCTTCCATTGCATGGAGCGAAGCTCTTTCGTTCTGAGGGCTGTGTAGCGTAAAACTTTGGTCGCAATGAGCGATACGATGCTTCCTGAAAATGTTGCCAGTGCTTTGTTAAATGCCGGGATCTGGTCTGCAGGAAGAAACGGGAAGTTCTTCTTGCGGTATCCCTTCATGGCGTCAGCAAGGTCAGGTGCCGGGTTATATTTAGCCCTGCCGGTGACAATAGCGTAACGGAAAACCTCGCCGCATCTTCTGCGTGCTTTGTTGGCTCGCTCCATTGCACCGCGATCTTCGAATCTGCGGATTACTTCCAGCAGTTGCATCGGCTCAATATCCTGAATCTCAAGACCGCCGATGATGGGTAAAATGTCGTCATCAAACATTTTGGCAAGTTCAGTCGCATATCCTACTGACCAGACTTGCTTCTTGTGCTCGTACCATTCCTTGTAAATGGCGCTAAAGGAATTGTTGTTAGACGAAGCCTTTTTCGCTTTTACCGGATCGATGCCAACCGAGATGTCTTTCCTCGCGGTCCATGCTTTATCTCTTGCCTCCTGCAAAGTCATTAGCGGATATTTTCCTACGGTCAGGATTTTCTCCTTACCGTCAATCTTGTAGCGAAGCTGCCATACCTTTTTCCCGGATACAGGGACATAAAGGTACAGGCCATTACCATCGAGAAGGCGGTATGGTTTTTCTTTCGGCTTTGCTGCTTCAATCTGCTTAACGGTGAGCATGGGTAAAAATCCGGTGGGTAAAATTATTTTATCCACTTTTTACCCGTCACGGAGTGCGGCTGTCAACGATCTGACGCGAACCATTACGAACTGTGAATCTGCGGAAGGCTTGATATTCAGGGAATTTTGCGGACTGGTACGGATGGGAGCGAACTGATAAATGGTGTCCCCTGCAGGAATCGAACCTGCAATTAGCCCTTAGGAGGGGCTCGTTATATCCATTTAACTAAGAGGACAATGCGGCATGAGTATACCCGCTAATGGACTGCGGGGTAAGTACGCTGCCGCTCGATTGCTTAAACCCTCGCCATTTATGCTGGGTTTTTATCATTTTTCTTAATGTTTTCCGCACGTTCTGCTTTTTGGCGTGCTTCTGCTTTACGCTTGTTGCTCATGTCGTTACGAATCTGTGCATGACTCATTAACGCGAAGATAAAGGTGCCGCCGCAGATGTTCCCCGCTAAAGTAGGTAGTGCGAAGGGCCAGATGAAATCGCTCCAGTGCAGCGTGCCGTTAAACACCAGATAGAGGATTTCAACAGAACCGACAACGATGTGGGTGGTGTCACCCAGTGCAATAAGCCAGGTCATCAATATAATCACCACAATCTTTGCCGCACCCGCAGCAGGAAACATCCAAACCATAGTGGCGATCAGCCAGCCGGAAATGATCGCGTTGGCAAACATCTCGCTGGGGGTGTTCTTCATCACATCCATGCCGATTTTGACAAATGCATCGCGAGTTTCTTCATTGAAGATAGGCATATATTCAAATGCCCATGCAGCAATACCTGTCCCGAGAATATTACCCAGCAGCACGACGCCCCATAATCGCATAAGTAAGCCGACGTTGCTCATTGTCGGTTTTTGCATGACGGGTAGTACCGCAGTCACGGTGTTTTCGGTAAATAATTGCTGGCGGGCCATAATGACGATAATAAAACCAAAGGTATAACCGAGATTCTCCAGTAAGAAGCTGCCTGGCACTCCTTCCAGTTCGACATGAAATATCCCTTTTGCCAGTAGCGAAGCGCCCATCGACAGACCCGCCGCAATGGCTGACCACAGTAGCGCCATTGCGTCGCGTTCCAGCTCTTTTTCACCATCCTGGCGGATATGCTCATGAATTGCCATCGCCCGGGAGGGGAGTCGGTCTTCATCTATTTCTATTTTTTTGCCGCGCTCTTTTTCTTCGCTCTCAACTTCAATTTCGTCGCTGTGTTGATCAATTTTGTCGTTGTCCATGGTCTCTTCTCTTGAATTAGCACGTATAGCTAAAGCGTAGCGGCTTTTTTGCTCGCAACTGGCGGGAGTTACTCTGAAAATGTAGAAAAGGCTGCGTTTGCCTTTTTCTGTTTCTATAGAATCAAGTAGCCTACAGGGCGGCGATTACCAGGCTATGATCAAATCAGCAAATCAGGGCGTCTGGACATCAGTTGACGTGCTGTTACAATCGCCCACACCTAAACAGGCGGATACGGTATCGTTCCGTCATGGATGGCAAACTGCATAAGCCATAAAAAAACAGGGAGACATTTATGAAGCTTCGCCTGTCGGCGCTTGCTCTGGGAACTACGCTTCTGGTGGGGTGTGCGAGTTCCGGTACAGATCAGCAAGGGCGTTCTGACCCGTTAGAAGGGTTCAACCGCACCATGTACAACTTCAACTTCAATGTATTAGACCCGTATATTGTTCGACCGGTCGCTGTCGCCTGGCGTGATTATGTTCCGCAACCGGCGCGTAACGGTTTGAGCAACTTTACTGGCAACCTTGAAGAACCTGCGGTGATGGTTAACTACTTCTTGCAGGGCGACCCTTATCAGGGGATGGTCCACTTTACCCGCTTTTTCCTGAACACCATTTTGGGGATGGGCGGTTTTATTGATGTTGCAGGGATGGCGAACCCGAAACTGCAACGGACTGAACCTCACCGCTTCGGTAGTACGCTTGGTCATTATGGCGTGGGTTATGGGCCTTACGTCCAGTTACCGTTCTACGGTAGCTTCACGCTGCGTGATGACGGTGGTGATATGGCGGATGGTCTTTACCCGGTTCTTTCCTGGCTGACCTGGCCGATGTCTGTGGGTAAATGGACGCTTGAAGGGATAGAAACTCGTGCGCAGTTGTTGGATTCCGATGGTCTGCTGCGTCAGTCGTCCGATCCTTATATTATGGTGCGCGAAGCGTACTTCCAGCGTCATGATTTCATCGCTAATGGCGGCGAACTCAAACCGCAGGAAAATCCGAACGCGCAAGCGATTCAGGATGATTTAAAAGATATCGATTCTGAATAAGAAACAAATAAAAAAGGTGAGTCGCAATACTCACCTTTTTTGTTGTTATCCCTCAATTACCACAAGTAAAAGGAGATAAACCGACAATGACCCGGACGTAATGATGTAAAAATACTGATGTTCGTCACTGACTATTTCCGATATTCAGGAGTTGAAAAATCAAAAAACTGGAAAAATAATTTTAAATATCATCAAAATTAACACCTGGCGCAGATAGTTGATTAATTTCATTTTGATATTCCGTCTGGCGATTTTGAAGCCTTTTTTCAACTTTATCTTCGAGATCCTTAAAGTCTTTGTATTTATTTTCAGGATGGTCAACGTCAACTTTGTTAGCGAATAAAGTAGAAATTATTTCTTTTACATTATCGCGTCTAAATTTTGCATCGTCCACTTGAAAATTATATCTTATTGCTCGACCTAAACGTTTAAAAACTTCGTTAGGTTCTCTCAGTCTTTCCCCGTTGAGCTCGTTTACAACCTGATGATCGGAACCTGTTGCAAATGATTCTGCCATGATAGCTTTGCTGCTTTCAAACCACGCTGAAGCACTCCTGGCGTTTTCACTACAATATTGGGTGAGACTATCACCATTAATACGAATTCCTCTTTGAATGTGGTAGTCGTCCTGATCGTAGTAACCGAGAGATAAGTAATCATTTCCGTTTTTATTTTTAATTACAATAGCGAGAGAGTCGCCTTTTTTATCTTTACCGTACCAGGTAAATAAGTCCGTTGGTTCGCTATTCCCGCTCTCATCAAATTCCGTTACCGTATGTCTGAGTTTGTGTGATATCTTATCGAAGATAAAACCAGGATCTCCATCATATATTTCTTTTAATGCGCTGAAGATCATTTCCTTGTTATTGATATCATGAGTCTTCTCAACTATGTTGTCATTAATGATAGTACGGACGAGTTCTTTGTCTTTATAGTTCGCAGGTAATTCTATTGGTTCTTGGTTGTCGATACCAATAGTAATATGGTCTGTATCATTGGAGCCAATATCAATATAAGTAACTGAGGAATTATTAATATTAAATCTATAAGGATCGTCGTTTACTCGTATGGCGTTTTTTATAAGCTCAAGTAGATGTTTAATACAGGTGCTTATTCCTTCCTTACCATTAAAAAGGTTTTTGAGCTCTTGTACTAATCCATTAACTTCATCATTGTTATTTTCATTAATGGATTCTGGGTAAGTTGCGCTGGTATTGTTGATTGAAATAGATGGTAGCATGATTTTATTCCATTTTGATTGATTTGTTACAAATATATATTACCTAATGAAATAGACTATCAAAAAACGCTCATTTATTTAGAACCTATCTTTAATTTGAGTGTATGAGCGCACAATAGCCAGGGGGGGGGGAGTATCCTGGAAATTCAGAAAAGTAAACTCTTTGAGAAGGACGAGCAGAACGCCTGAAAATATGCCTTTCCCTTCAGATTTGTCTGTGGATACCGCTTATTGATTTGAAAGGGCAAGCTGCCATCAGGCTGTTTGCAAAACTCAGGAGGTAAGCAATGAGGACACTACTTTCGGTGAAGTGGGGGAGTTAAAGTCACCTGCTATGCAGGTGACTTTATCCAGGCGAACGTGTTATCAGAACGCGTAGTTAAAGTTAGTACCGAACAGCCAGGCTTTACCTTCAGA
>OASQ01000298.1_pt1 | contig 23393 bp, 17 predicted proteins | sample 1475771 | NCBI WGS metagenome assembly OASQ01 (sample SAMEA2579910, study PRJEB22360) | human gut metagenome | reverse complement strand
CCAGATCGTGACCCGCCAGAACGGCTCCATGGTCTGCGACCGTCAGGGCGTCGCCACCCCATACGCCATGCAGCGTCTGCAGGCACGCGGCAACTTCTTCGTCGAGCCGCAGTCCCCGGTGTACGAGGGCCAGGTCGTCGGCATCAACAACAAGCCGGACGAGCTGGATGTGAACATCACGCTGGCCAAGCACATGACCAACATGCGTTCCGCCACCGCGGACGTGCTGGAAACCCTGACCCCGCCGATCAAGATGAGCCTCGAAGAGTCCCTGGACTTCGCCAACGAGGACGAGTGCGTGGAAGTCACTCCGGAGTCCATCCGCGTGCGCAAGATCATTCTGAGCCGTGAGGATTGGTACAAGTGGCGCGCCAAGCAGCGTCGCCAGAACAACGCTCAGAATAACAAGTGATTCTTCGCATTGTTTTGGCGCTTCGCGGGAACGGTAGTGTGTTCCGCTAGTGCGCTAAACGCTTAAGAAAGGCAAGAGATGTCGGCGGTTTTCCGCGTATCTCTTGCCTTTCTTGCTGTTTTGTAAGGAACGTAGGGCATAGTGGAGGACATGACGCAACGCACGCAGGAAACACAGCCGGAACCGCAATCGCAATCACAGGACGGCATCGACCGCAGGCTGCTGCCGTGGTCGCATCGTCTACCGGTATGGGCGCGGTTTTTGGTTGACCTGCTCGCCGGTGCCGTCGTCGGCGTGATCGGCACGATGGCGCACCGCATGGGCGCGTCGGCGAATATTCCCTACGGTCTTGTGATCGCATATGCTCTGGCCATCATCTCGACATGGTCGGCGCGTTCACGTGATGGCGTGTCGGGCCTCGCATTGCATCTGATCAGTTCATCACTGGTGGTCTGGACCGTCATGGCCGGTTACGGTCCGGGCGGGGACGCCATGATTCCCGTCGGATTCGGCGAGACGGCGACGTTGCCGTATTTCAGCAACAACGCCGGCTATTTCTGGCTATACGGCGTGGTGTTGATTCCATTGATCATGCTGGCGCTGCCCAAGAGCTGGTTCACGATGCCGACGCGCACTGAGGATGACTCCACGGAATATGACCAGAACGAATCGTCTGAACCGGACCATGACACCGCCCAACCGGTGGACTAGACCCCTCCACAGCCTCGCGAATGCGCTAAGGTGCTTAGGATGACCCGCAACAAGGAGGCACAGGCGGCAATGAGCGCACGCAAGCTGTTCTATCTGGGGCCACAAGGCACCTTCACCCATCAGGCGGCCGTCAATGCTGCCCAAGAGTTGGCACGGCTTGAACCGCAAGGCTTCGACCTGATGCCCATGGACGATGTGCCGCAGATTCTCGACGCCGCACAGCACGGCGACGGCTGGGGAATCGTGGCCTGGGAGAACAACGTCGAAGGGTACGTGGTGCCCAACCTCGACGCGCTGATCGACGCGAAGGACCTTGTCGGATTCGCACGCGTCGGTGTGAACGTCGAATTCGACGCATACGTGGCGCAAGGAGCCGATCCAGCTGAAGCGCGCATCGCCACAGCCCATCCGCACGGTCTCGCGCAATGCAAACGATTCATCGCCGAACATCGGCTCTCCACACAGCCGGCCACATCCAACGCGGCGGCCTGCCGGGACCTTATCCCAGGTGAAATCGCCTTCGGTCCCGCCATCTGCGGCGAACTGTACGACATCACCCGCATCGGCACCGCCATCCAGGACTACCAAGGAGCCGCCACCGACTTCCTCGTGCTCGCGCCACGCGCCGAAGTCGCACGGCTGCTCGCCAAACCACGCGCCGAAGCTAACGTCGAATACGAATCGGTATTGACGCTCATCCCGCTCGTCACCGGCCCAGGCGTGCTCGCCAACCTGCTCGACGTGTTCCGTGACGCGGGACTGAACATGACCAGCTTCATCTCACGGCCCATCAAAGGACGCACCGGCACATACAGCTTCATCGTCACCCTCGACGCCGCCCCTTGGGAGGAACGTTTCCGCGACGCGCTCGTGGAAATCGCAGAACATGGCGACTGGGCCAAAACACTCGCCGTCTACCCGCGCAGGGAACGCCCCAACCCGCCCGTCACCTCATGGATGCTGCCGCAAGGCGGCGTACGACTCGACGACAGCCACCTGCCGGACGATTGGCAGAACGACGAAACCGTCAGAAGGGAGCTGATGTGGTGAAGCCACGCATCGCAATCGTAGGACTCGGCCTCATCGGAGGATCACTGGCACGCCGACTCGTCAACGCCGGCTGCGAAGTGACCGCATGGAACCACAACGACCGCCCCTACGCCACCGCTGAAGCCGACGGCATCATCTGCAAACCCACCTTGGCGGCACTCGCCGAAACCAAACCGAACGTGCTCGTACTGTGCAACCCGCTCAAGGCCATGCCCGAAATCCTCGGCGCATTGAAACCATTGATCGACACGGAAACAACCACGCTCACCGACGTGGGCAGCGTCAAAGGCATGGTCCGCGACCAAGTCAAAGCCATTGGTCTTGACGGCTGCTACGTCGGAGCACACCCGATGGCCGGAAACGAACTGTCCGGCTGGGAGGCATCCGACCCGACACTCTATGACGACGCGCTCTGGGCCATCACCGTCGACGAACACACCGAATACCGCCGGTTCCGCGCCGTGGCCGACATGATCGTGAACCGTTGCGGCAATCGGCTCATCGTACTTGACGACGCCACCCATGACCGTTGCGCCGCGCTCATCTCACATATGCCTCACGTCATCGCCACCGCCATGATCAACGAGCTGGTGGCCAACCCGAACCGCAACATCGCGGCCGCGCTCGCAGCCGGGTCCTGGCGTGACATGACGCGCGTGTCGCTGACCGATCCGAACCGCACACGTGCCATGGTGGAGGAGGACGCGGCCAACGTGGAGACCCTGCTACGCAACATGGCCAACCGATTGACGTTGGTGGCCAACGTGCTGCACGACATGGCCGATACCGGCGTGCGCCCCACGGAAGGCGACGTGAAGCAAATGGACCGTTTCTTCACCCAAGGCCAACCGTTCCGCGACTACAAGGCCGCCAGCAGGCAGCCGGAGTACGCCGAACATTGCGCGACGGTCGAACTGTCGATTCCCGAAAACGATTGGCAGCGCACGCTGCTGGAATCCGCCCGCAGAGGCGAGCATATCGTGCGATTCGACGGCGAGCGTACCGCGATCGCGCAGGCGCGTTCCGTGGTCTGACGACTGACGCCATCGCTATGCAAAAGCGCCGCAATCGCAGAAAAATCAGTGCGATTGCGGCGCTCTTGTCTTTGCGCGCGGTAGGGGGAGGCATGCGACTACGGACGTGGCCGAGTCATGGAACGTTCCGGCACCGGCTTGATCGTCACGATTTCGTCGGCGGGAATCGTGACACGCTGCTCGGGACGTGAGCCGTTCGCCGCCGCATCGCGCGTCATCTCCAGTTTCTGACCGTCCCACGAACGCACGTGGCCTACGTAATCGCGGAACTTCATACGATGATCGGTGGGATCGACGCCTTCCAAGGTGCGCACCACGATGCGCGCTCCTACTGGAATCTCATTGGGAATAGGCATTGCTGCCTCCTTTCGATGTTCCGCTCCAACTGTCTCACTCGCTCGCCACGGCGTCAAGGACCGGCTGCTTCAACGCGCGGGAGGCGGGGGAGATGCTGGACACCAGACCGACCACAATCGACAGCAGCAGGAACACGAGCAGCTGCAACCACGGAATCGCCAGCGTCTCCAAACCTTCGGACGCGTAGACCGCACGAATCACCACTCCCGCGGCGACGCCGACGACCAAACCCAACACCGTGCCGAACACGGAGATGATCGCCGCTTCGATGCCAAGCATGCCACGCACCTGGCCACGTGACGTGCCGATGGCACGGAGCAGACCAATCTCCTTGGTGCGTTCCGACACGCTCAACGCCAGCGTGTTCACGATGCCGAAAATGGCGATGATGATGGACAAAGCCAGCAACGCGTACAGGACCATGAGCATCTGATCGATCATCGAACTCATCGTGGACTTGTACTCGTCACGATCGAACACGACGATTGTGTAGTATTTCTTGATTGTTTTCTTCAGGGCCTTCTTGACTTGGGCCGTGTCGGCGCCCCGCTTGTCCGTGACGAACGCCTGCATGACGAACATGGTCTGCTTGTTGCCGATCTGCTCGGCCAAATCGTCGTTGACGATCGCGAAATCGCGGTATACGGAATTCGACACAATCGCGCCGATGGTCAGCGTCTTTCCGGTGGTGACCTTCTTCGTCTTGACCAGCGTTTTCGGATCGACGTTCTTGGCGTCGTTCGTGTACTGTTCGATTTCCGAAGCCTTGGCCTGCGCTCCTGCCGAGTCGCCGGATGCGGCCAATTGCTGGGCCTGCGACTGCAATTCCTGCACATGCGCCTGCACCTTGGCCTGGTAATCGGCCTGCGCCTTGGCTGTGGCCTCCTTGTCTACCACGATGTTCTCGGCCGTGGCCTTGACCTTCTGACCCACATGCCATCCACGATCGTCGGCAATGGTCTTGCCGACGAGCAGCTTGCCATCCTTCAACGCGGCAGCGGCATCACCTTCGGTGGTTTCGGCGGCGAAGATCTTGGTGAACAGCTCCGGCTGTGTGGCGAACGTGAACCCGTTGATGGCTTTGCCGTCATATTTCACACCAAGCACCACACGGTTCGACACCACATGATTCACGCCATCGACCTTTTTGATGTCTTTGATGGCCTGGTCGGGAATCTGCCCGGCCGAAGCCGAAGATACGGCGAAATCGGCTTTGAGCCCGGTATCCACCAGCGAATTGACCGAAGCCTTCGCCGACGTGGCCACCACGCCCAGACAGCTGACAATCGCCACTCCCACGAACAGGGCGGCTGCGGTGTTGGACGTGCGACGTTTCGAACGAGAAATGTTACGTTGCGCGAGACGCCCAGTCACGGTGAAGGCCTTCGATGGCAGCCAGCCGAGCACCGCGCCCGCGGTGGACACGTATGCCGGTCCTGCCACAATCACGCCGATCACGGCCAGCGCCGCGCCAATACCGAGCGGCCAGCCGACAGCGATACTGTTGAGCGCCTTCCACGGCGTCGGACCGCCGTCACCATCCGCGGCGGCCAAAGCGTAGGTGAAACCCCAGCTCAGGAAGCCCAACAGCACCATGACGGTGCCGAGGATGCCACGTGCGAGGACGGGCTTTTCCGGATTGACGGTTTCGTTCATCGCCTGAATCGGCGGGGCAAGCGCCGCATTTCGCGCCGGCAGGGCCGCACCGATCAACGTCACCACAATGCCGACCACAAGGCCGACGAGCATGTCGGAAACGGTCGGATTGGTGGCGCCGGTCAATGGCATACCCATATTCGCCAAACCGGATGCGATGAGTTTGACCATGCCCCAGCCGAGCCCGATGCCTGCGAGCGAACCTACCAGGCCCAGCAACAGAGCTTGCACGATCACCGTGGAGAACACTTGCAGGGGAGAAGCGCCGATGGAACGCAGCAGCGCATAGCCGCGCATCGACTCGCGCACGATCATGGAGAACGTGTTGGCGATGATGAACGAGCCGACAAACAATGCGATCACCGCGAAAATCAGAATAAGCGGTTGGATGAAGCCGAGCGCGTCCTGCGTGGATTTGGTTGATTCGTCACGGTATTCATCACCGGTGATGGCATGCGCCTTCGCCGATCTCGGCAGCGCCTTGTTGATACGGTCCGCCAGCTGCTGCTGCGCGTTGTCGTCAAGCGGCGTGGTCTTATTGCCGTAGACGCTGATCAACGCAGTCTTGTCCGGATCGTCCGATTGCTTGTTCGCCTGTTCCTTGGCCGTCGCGGGATCGATGGCGATGATGATGGCGCCTGCCTGGCTGGCATCGGTGGTGAAGATGCCGCTGACGGTCACCTTATGAGCGCCGTCCGGATAGACGATTTTCGTCTTATCGCCGACCTTCAGACCCGACTGTTCGGCGGCGAAGGAATGAAGGGCGATCTCATCGCCGTTCTTCGGCCACGTGCCGGTCGTGAACTTGGCGGACCGCCACGGCGACGACTTGCCCATGCCTATGGCGAGCGTCGGAGACCCCATGGTGGTCACCGCATCGCCATGCTTGTCGAGCAGCACCACGCCGGACAGCATGTGCACGACGCGTGCCGAGGAAACACCGTCGACCTTGGCTATCGTGCCCGCCAGATCGACGCCGACATCGTTGTAGCTTTTCGTCGATCCCATCGACATCGCCGACGAATCTTTTTTCTTCTCCTGCGAACCGCGCACGTACACGTCATGGTCCGCATTGGTGGACATCATCTGTGAAACCTGGTTGTTGAGCATTTCGCGGAAACAGAACGAGCCGACCACGAAACTCACGCCGAGCGCGATGGCCACGATCGACATGATGAAACGGCCGAAATGGCTGCGCGCGTCGCGCAATCCTATGCGAATCATGCCTGTGCGCCCTCCGTTGCGGTGGACGGCGCGACCATGTCGGCTGCAGGAACGTCGTCGATATCGTCGTCGCCGGCGAACACCTCAAGAATCTCGTTGTACGTCGGATGCTGCATGTCGCGGGTGATGTTGCCGTCGGCGAGCACCAGCACACGGTCCGCGAAGGAGGCCGCACGCGGATCGTGGGTGACCATGACGATCGACTGGTCGTAGTCGCGTACCGAATCACGCAGGAAGCCAAGCACCTCACGGCTGGAGCGCGAGTCGAGGTTGCCGGTCGGCTCGTCGGCGAAGATCACGGACGGACGTGCCATGATGGCGCGGGCGCAGGCCACACGCTGCTGCTGGCCGCCGGACAGCTGGCTTGGACGGTGGGTAAGACGCTTTTCGAGACCGACCACCTTGACCACCTGGTTGAACCATTCGCGGTCGATCGGACGTTTCGCGATCTGCAACGGCAGCAGGATGTTTTCTTCGGCGGACAGCGTCGGCACCAGATTGAACGATTGGAAGATGAAGCCAATCTGCTCGCGGCGCAGGTCCGTCAACTGCTTTTGGTTCATGGAGGAGACCTCGAGTCCCTCCACGATCACCTTGCCGGACGAAGGGGTGTCGAGCCCGGCCATGCAATGCATGAGCGTGGACTTGCCGGAACCGGAAGGGCCCATGATGGCGGTCATTTCACCGCGCTTGAATTCCACATTCACATGATCCAACGCCATCACTTCGTTGTCTTTTGAGCCGTAGACCTTGGTCAGGTCGATGGCGCGGGCCACAATCCCATCATCGGGGTTTTCGGCTGTCGGATGCTGTACGTCATGAATGGAATGACGAGTCATAATACCGCCTGTTCGTAAGATGCCTAATCGTCATCAGTCTATCGGTATGGGGACATAATGGAATCGTGCCATCGCGTGAGATGACATTCGATCGCGCTGCGGAATGGCATTTATACGGTGTCTGCGTGGTGTCTGTTCATTTCAGACGAAGCGGAAGGTGGTTTGCATGTGTTTCGATGATGCGTTGGACGGATTCGACGCCTATCTGAAAGCCAACCGAGGGTTGAGCGCAAACACCCGCAGGGCGTACCGCAGCGATGTCGAGGAATGCTTGGTGGCGTTGCGGAAACAGGGTTGCGTGGATCTGAATGAGGTGACCATCGAGGATTTGCGCCTGTGGATGGCCAAATCGTCCAAAAATCACGCACGCAGCAGCATGGCGCGCAAAACCGTCGCCGTGCGTGGATTCTTCGCATGGGCGTACGACCATGACATGGCGTCCGCCAACCCGGCGGCTTCGTTGCAGACGCCGAAAATCCCCGATACGCTGCCGGCGGTATTGAACGAAACGCAGGCGCAGCAGCTGATGGACCGCGTTGATGAGGACGGCATGGAGGCGCGATCGCAGGAACCGAATATGAAAAAACAGGCGATCGCGCTGCGTGACGCGGCCATGCTGGAACTGCTCTATGCCACCGGCATGCGTGTGGCGGAACTGGTCGGACTCGACCTGGCCGACGTGACATTCGGCAACCGCACGGTGAAAGTGACCGGCAAAGGCGACAAGCAGCGTGTCATGCCATTCGGCGCACCAGCCGACAAGGCCTTGCGCGATTGGCTGGAACATGGCCGTCCCGTACTATGCGGTGACATGTCGGACGACGCGTTCTTTTTGGGATCGCAGGGCGGGCGGATCGGTCAACGTATGGTGCGCAAGGTGGTGCACGACCGGGCACGGGAGGCCGGCGTGCCAGACATCAGTCCGCATGCGTTGCGCCACAGTGCGGCGACCCATATGCTCGACGGGGGAGCGGACCTGCGTGAGGTGCAGGAGATGCTGGGGCATTCCTCGCTGAAGACCACACAGCGTTACACACACGTGTCCATCGAACAGTTGAAGGCACGATACGGGCAGGCGTTTCCACGGGCGTGACGCGGATTGGCAAAGTACGCTGACAACGAACGGATATGTCCGCGTCCGTCCATACGCACGATGCGGATAAGTTGTTCCGGCGATAAGAGGGAAAAACGGATTGTTTTATCAGATGATGAGTTTTGATTCGGCTATTTTGCATGGGCCTCCCTCGGATATGGAGCGGTTGTCCCTCAATCGAGTGATAATGAACCCACCATCAGAACGAAGACGGACGTTGATGTCACGGTATTGACGCCCGCCTTCTTTTTGAGCAGGGTCTTACGGCTCTGGAAATAATGGATAAGGAGAATATGAATTCCATGAAGAAGAAAGCTCTGGCTTTCGCTGCGGCCGCATGCGCATTCGGCATGCTGCTCAGCGGTTGCGGCTCTTCCAACGGTGACTCCACCGCTGATAAGGGTTCCAACGTCATCACCGCATACAATTCCGAACCGCAGAACCCGCTCATCCCGGGCGACTGCAACGAGACCGGCGGCGGCAAGCCGCTCGACCTGCTGTTCGCACGTCTGATTTCCTTCGACGCCAAAGGCAATGCCTCCAACGAAGTGGCGGAGTCCATCAAGTCCAACGATGACGCCACCCAGTACACCATCAAGCTCAAGGATGGTTGGAAGTTCACCGACGGCACCCCGGTGACCGCCGAATCCTTCACCAAGGCATGGAGCTACACGGCCAACGCCAAGAACGCCCAGCTCGGCTCCTCCTTCTTCTCCACCATCAAGGGCTACGACAAGCTCCAGGATGGAGACAAGCTCAAGGGCGACGAACAGCTCGAGGGCCTGAAGGTCGTCAACGACCATGAATTCACCGTCGACCTGAACCGTTCCGACTCCGTGTTCGCCATCAAGGTCGGCTACACCGCATTCGCTCCGCTGCCGGAATCCTTCTTCAAGGATCCGAAGGCCTTCGGCGAGAAGCCGGTCGGCAACGGCCCGTACAAGTTCCAGTCCTGGGACCACGACAACCAGATCGTGCTGGTGAAGAACCCCGACTACAAGGGCAACCGCGTCGCCAAGAACGACGGCGTGACCTTCAAGGTCTACACCAAGGATGAGGCCGCCTACGCCGACATCCAGTCCGGTTCCCTCGACGTGATGGAGTCCGTCCCGGCCTCCGCCACCAAGACCTTCCAGAAGGACTCCACCGTACAGGCCTACAACAAGGCCGGCTCCGTCATCCAGCAGTTCACCATCCCGGCCAAGCTGAAGCACTTCGAAACCGACACCGAGGAAGGCACCCTGCGTCGCCAGGCCGTCTCCATGGCCATCAACCGCGAGAACATCTGCAAGAAGGTGCTCAACGGCACCGGCACCCCGGCCGCCGACTTCACCTCCCCGCTGACCCCGGGCTACTCCGATTCCCTCAAGGGCTCCGGCAACCTGAAGTACAACGAGAAGAAGGCCAAGGAACTGTGGGCGAAGGCCAACGCCATCAGCCCGTGGACCTCCGATGACAAGTTCACCTTCGCCTACAACGCCGATGGTGGACACGAAGTCATCTACACCGCCGTGGTCAACTCCATCAACAACGTGCTGGGCGCCGGCGTGGCCGCCACCAACCCGTACCCGACCTTCAACGATTTCCGCACCGCCGTGTCCGACCGCAAGGTGAACGGCGCGTTCCGTAGCGGCTGGCAGCCGGATTACCCGTCCGCCGAAAACTACCTGGTGCAGAACTTCGCCTCCGCCGCTGCCGATGGCAACGGCTCCAACGATGGCGACTACAAGAACCCGGAGTTCGATGCGCTGTGCGACAAGGCCGCTGCCTCCAAGTCCGTCGCAGACGCCAACAAGCTGTACCAGCAGGCACAGGAAGTGCTGCTCAACGACCTGCCGGCCGTTCCGCTGTACTACGCCAATGCCTATGGTGTGGCCTCGACCGGTGTCTCCGGCTTCGAGATGAACTGGCAGAACCTGCCGGTCTACGAGAACATGACCAAGTCCGGCAAGTGAGCCGTTCTCTGATTTTGATTTCGTAGGATCGACATGAAGGAAGGAACGGATTCGAATATCCGTTCCTTCCTTTCCGCGTAATAAACGGGGCTTCCATCGGAGGTCCATGACGGCTGGACATGCGACATCAACAGAAGATGTCCGCGCGTGGGGTATATTTTCAGCTGTCTTTCATGAAACTGCAATATAAAGCACTGTGGTGCAGTATCACTGATACGTAACGGGGCAAGCGCCGGCCGCCCCGGGCCTCATGTCCTATACGCGTGAGCGTAGGGGACGAAGCCGCAAACGGCTGGCGAACGAGTGAGTAATCAAAAGGAGAAACCAATGGGCAAGTATCTTCTGCGACGCATTCTGCAGATGATCCCTGTGGTTCTCGGCACGACGCTTCTGGTGTATGCCCTGGTGTTCGCGTTGCCGGGCGACCCGGTCAAGGCGATGTTCGGCGACAAGCCGGTCAACGAAGCGGTCGCGGCCCAGATCCGTGCCGAATACAATCTGGACAAGCCGTTCATCGTCCAGTATCTGCTGTTCCTGAAGAACGCGCTGACCCTCGACTTCGGCAAGACCTTCTCCGGACAGCTTGTCATCGACGTGATCGGCCGCGCCTTCCCCGTGACCATCAAGCTCGCCCTGATGGCCTTCGTGTTCGAAGCGGTTTTCGGCGTGATCTTCGGTGTGATCTCCGGCCTGAAGAAGGGCAAGTGGTGCGATACCGTCATCCTGATCTTCTCCCTGCTGCTCATCTCCGTGCCGACCTTCGTCACCGGCTTCCTCTGCCAGTACTTCCTCGGTGTGAAGTGGCATCTGCTGCCGGTCACCGCCGGAGCGAATCCAGGATTCCTTGATCTGCTGATGCCGGCCATGGTGCTTGGCTCTGTATCGATGGCGTACATCATCCGTCTGAGCCGTACGGAGATTTCGTCCAACATCGCCCTCGACTATGTGCGCACCGCGCGCGCCAAGGGCATGGACAACAAATCCGTCATGCTGCGCCACGTGCTGCGCAACTCCATGATCCCCGTCGTCACCTATCTGGGCCAGGATCTTGGCGCACTGATGGGCGGCGCGATGATCTCCGAAACCATCTTCAACGTGCATGGCATCGGCTACCTGACCTATCAGAGCATCCTCAAGGGAGAAGGCAACCTGGTGGTGTCCATCGTGACGCTGCTCATGCTGATCTTCGTGGTTTGCAATCTGCTGGTCGACATGCTGTACGCCGCGCTTGATCCGCGAATCCGTTACGCGTGAGTCGAGGGAGGGAACAAGAAATGACCGAAATGAATGAGACCAATCCTTCCACCGTGCTTCCGGGACAGGAACGCTATGTGGCACCGCTCGATGAGACGCCCCTGAAGGCCGTCGACTCGATGGACGAATCCGCACCGGCTTCGAACATGTGGGCCGACGCATGGCGAACCCTGCGTAAGAACCCGCTGTTCATCATCTCCGGACTGCTGATCATCTTCATCGTGTTCGTGGCGCTGTTCCCGAGCGTGTTGACCAAGCAGAACCCGAACTACTGCACGCTCGACAATTCCCTTGAGCCGGCTTCCTCAGGCCATCCGTTCGGCTTCGACCTGCAAGGTTGCGACGTATACTCCCGTGTGGTCTACGGCACCCGCACCTCGCTGAGCGTCGGCGTGTTCGCCACACTGCTGGTGGTGCTGCTCGGAACGCTGATCGGCGCAATCGCCGGCTTCTTCGGAGGATGGGTCGACGCCGTGCTGAGCCGACTGACCGATATCTTCCTCGCGCTGCCGATTCTGCTTGGCGCCATCGTGGTGCTCCAGATGTTCAAAACGAGCAGCTCCATCTGGAAGATCATTCTGGTGATGACGCTGTTCGGCTGGACCTCCGTGGCACGAATCGCGCGAGGTGCTGTGATGGAAGCCAAGAACCTTGAATTCAACACGGCGTCCACCGCTCTGGGATCCACCCCGATCCGCAACCTGTTCCGCCACATCCTGCCGAATTCGCTGGCTCCGATCATCGTGGTCGGCACCACCTCGCTGGCCACCTACATCGTGCTCGAGGCCACGCTGAGCTTCCTGGGCGTCGGCCTGCCCACCACCACGGTCAGCTGGGGCGGAGACATCTCCAACGCGCAGTCCATCCTGCGTACTGACCCGATGGTGCTGTTCTATCCGTCCGCCGCGCTGGCCATCACCGTGCTGGCATTCATCATGATGGGCGACGCCGTCAAGGACGCGCTCGATCCGAAGAGCCGTACGGCCTGAGTGTAAGTGAAGGGATATTCGATGACTGAAATGAATACCGAGAACAACCTCGAGGCCATGCAGCGCGCCCACGGGCCGCTGTTGGAGGTCAAGAACCTCCAGGTCGACTTCACCACCGATGAAGGCAAGGCCGTGCATGCCGTGCGCAACTCGTCCTTCAGCGTGTATCCCGGCCAGTGGGTGGCCATCGTCGGCGAATCCGGTTCCGGCAAATCCACTTCCGCCATGGCCGTGCTTGGCCTGCTTCCGGGAACCGGCCATGTGGTCGGCGGCTCCATCAAGCTTGATGGCCAGGAGATCTCCGGCTTCAAGCAGAAGGATTTCGACAAGCTCCGTGGTAGCAAGATGGGTCTTGTCCCGCAGGATCCGATGAGCAACCTGAACCCGGTGTGGCGCATCGGCACCCAGGTCAAGGAAGCGTTGGTGGCCAACAACATGGACATCGACCACGAAAAGCGTTCCAAATTCGCCAAGGCCCTGGCCGGTGACGAAGTGGAGCTCAAGGGCAATGACGATGAGACCTTCCTTGGTTCCAAGGAACTGCCTGATCTGATCGCCGCGGCCAAGGAGGCTCTTGTCAAGATCGGCAAGAGCGGTGACGAGCTTGACAAGATCATGGCCCGGTTCGCCGAGGAATGGGTTCCGGGATCCGAAACCCGCTGGCGTGTGGCCGATGGCCTGATCAAAGCCGGGGTGAAGGACGATGACGCATGGTACATCGCCAAGAAGTATGTGGTCGGCTCCACCATGGGCGACCGCATCGCCGGTCTGCTGTCCGAGGCCGGTCTGCCTGACGCCGCCACCCGTGCCCGCCAGTTCCCGTACGAATTCTCCGGCGGCATGCGTCAGCGTGCGCTGATCGCCATCGGTCTGGCCTGCCGTCCGGAACTGCTCATCGCCGACGAGCCGACCTCCGCGCTCGACGTGACCGTGCAGAAGAAGATCCTCGACCATCTGCACATGCTGACCGATTCCCTGGGAACCGCGGTGCTGTTCATCACCCACGATCTCGGTCTGGCCGCGGAACGCGCCCAGCATATCGTGGTCATGTACAAGGGCCAGGTCGTGGAATCCGGTCCTTCACTGGAAGTGCTGCAGCATCCGCAGCATCCGTACACCAAGCGTTTGGTCGCCGCTGCGCCGTCCTTGGCATCGCAGCGCATCATCTCCGTCAAGGAACATGGCGGCGACGCCACCGCGGTCATGGAGCACGCGGTGAACGAGGATTCCCTGAAGAAGGGCGAAGCCATCATCACGGTGGATCACCTGACCAAGGAATTCAAGCTGCCGCGCAAGAAGGAGATGTTCAAGGCGGTCGACGATGTGAGCTTCTCCATCAAGAAGGGCACCACATTGGCCATCGTCGGCGAATCCGGTTCCGGCAAATCCACCGTGGCCAACATGGTGCTGAAACTGCTTGAGCCGACCGCCGGCACCGTCACCTACGACGGCAAAGACATCTCCGGATTCAAGGGCAAGGAGCTGCTTGACTTCCGACGTCATGTGCAGCCGGTGTTCCAGAACCCGTACGGATCGCTCGACCCCATGTACTCCATCTACCGGTCCATCGAGGAGCCGCTGCGCATCCACGGCATCGGAGACAAGAAGAGCCGTGCCAAGCGTGTGCGCGAGCTCATCGACATGGTGGAACTGCCGGAATCGGTGATGAGCCGTTATCCGAACGAGCTTTCCGGCGGCCAAAGGCAGCGCATCGCCATCGCGCGCGCCATGGCCCTCGATCCGGATGTGATCGTCTGCGACGAGGCCGTCTCCGCATTGGACGTGCTGGTGCAGGACCAGGTGCTTCGCCTGCTCAACGACCTGCAGGCGGAAAAGGGACTGAGCTACCTGTTCATCACCCATGATCTGGCGGTGGTGCGTCAGATCGCCGATGAGGTCGTGGTGATGCAGCACGGCAAGCTGGTGGAGCATGCCACCACCGACGAGGTCTTCGACCATCCGAAGAAGCAGTACACCCGCGACCTGCTGGACGCCATCCCAGGCGGCAAGCTGCAGCTCGGACTCGACTGATCGCGTCAGCCATCTGGAAAACCTCCCTTCCCACAAGGGAGGTTTTCTTGTATTCCGGCTAGGCTAAGGCGCTATGACGATCACAATCACGACATCGAATGTGAATGGAATCCGCGCGGCGAAACGCAAAGGCATCGAGCAATGGGCCGCGAAGAACACGCCGGACGTGTGGTGCATGCAGGAAGTACGCGCCCCGCAAAACGAAATCGACCCCATCTTCGACGAATTCGGCTTCGAATACGCGACCGCCGGACGCATCGCCGACCAAAGCGGGCTTGATCGCATGAACGAGATCTGCCGTATCAAGGGACGCGCCGGCGTCGGTCTGCTCTCCGCGCTGCCCGTCATCGACAAACGCTACGGACTGCCGGGACTTGCCGAGGACGTCGATTCCGGCCGTTGGATCGAAGCGGATGTGAAGACCCCGCAAGGGTACACCGTCACTGTCGTATGCGTGTACGTGCACGCCGGCAACACCGACGATCCGGAGAAAATGAAGCAGAAATACCGTTTCCTCGACACCATGCTGGTACGTATGGGGCAACTGCGCGATGAAGCGGCGCACGGCGGCAAGCAGGCGGTATTGTGCGGCGATTTCAACATCGCGCACACGCCGCTCGACATCAAGAACGCGAAAGCCAACGAGAAGCACGCCGGCTTCCTGCCCGAGGAACGCGCCTACGTGGACAAATGGCTGGGGGAGTTGGAATTCGTGGATGTGATGCGTTCCCTGTGCGGAGACATCCAAGGACCGTACACCTGGTGGAGCCAGCGGGGCCGCGCCTTCGACAACAACGTCGGCTGGAGGATCGACTACCAGTTCGCCACACCCGAACTCGCCGAAACGGCCCGCGGATTCGTCATCGACAAAGCTCCGACCTACGACCTGCGATGGTCGGACCATGCGCCGCTGAGCATCACCTACGACGTGTGAGTTTTTGCGGCCGTCATCCGGCCAATGCCGGGCAACAGGAGGACACACTCCGATTCCCAGCCCGTATTAAGCATGGGTGCTAGGCTAGTCACGGTTGCAACCGTAATGAAATGAGGAACATCATGGGACTGTTTGGATTCGGCAAGAAGAAGCGTCAGAGCGAGGAAGCCGCTGAAGCCGCCGCCGAAGAGAACGACAAGGCCGATGAGGCCATCTCCGAAACCGCCGAGGCGCCCGCCGGTGGAATTCAGGAAACCATCCTTCCGGAACCGTCCGATGAGTACGACGGCCGTGGCGATGAGCACGGTCCGTGGGACGTCGACGACGAGAACGTGCCCGACTATGACGAATACCTCGACATGGGCGCCTACTATCTGCCGTTCCTCCAAGGCATCGAACTGCGCGTGAAGGCCAACCGCGCCACCCAGCAGGTGCTCGGCACCACCATCACCTACGGATCCTCCAGCGTGGAGATCGAAGCCTTCGCCGCGCCGAAGACCATGGGACTGTGGGATGACGTGCGCGCCGACCTGGTTGAGGCCAACAAAGACGCCAAGGAGACCGACGGCGTGTTCGGCACCGAACTGACACTGCCGGTCGTGGTCAAGGGCGGACGCAAGGTCGTCACCCGCATCGTCGGTGTGGACGGACCGCGGTGGATGCTGCGCGGCATCTTCTCCGGCAAAGCCGCCACCGATCCGGACCACGCCGAAACCAAGGCGCTGAACCAGCTTTTCTCCAACATCGTCGTGGAACGCGGCGAGGACCCGCTGGCCCCGCGTGACCTCATCCCGATGCATCCGCCGGTCGCCCCGGCCGAACGCAAGGCCGCCAAGGAAGCCGCCGAAGCCGAACAGGCAGGCAGGACGATGGACATTCCAGGCCAGCCGAAGGGACCGTTTGACTCCGACCAGCAGGTCGAGGTCAAGACCACGTTGTCGCGTGGACCGATGTTCTCCGAAGTGCGCTGAGCGAACGACGACCACGAAAACACAAACGCATGGCTGAAACCGAAACCAAGAAAAGAACCGGCCTCGGCGCGCTCGCCGACGCCGACGATGCCGACGATTTCTCCGTCATCGACGCGATCGGCGGTCCGCGCGGCGTCGTCGAATCGATGCTGCCGGGCGTGGTGTTCGTGGTGATGTTCGTCATCACCTCCGACCTGCATCTGACCATCGGCGTATCCGCAGCCCTCGCCGTACTGCAGGTGATCGTCCGCCTATGCCAACGCCAATCCGTCATGGGCGCCGTCTCCGGCCTTCTGGCAGTCGGCATCTGCCTGATCTGGGCATGGAACAGCCACGAGGCGCGCAACTACTACATGTTCGGATTCCTGACCAACGCCTTCTACATCGTGCTGCTCGCCATTTCGTTGATGGTACGTGTACCGGGACTTGGCTTGGTGATCGAATTCATCCGGACACTGCCAACCGAGCATCTGCGCGCATGGCTTGCCGATTGGCGTGGCGACAAGGCATTGAACCGCGCGTACACCATCATCACCGCGTTGTGGATCGGTGTGTTCTCACTGCGACTGGTGGTGCAGGTGCCGTTGTACCTGTCCAACCAGGTCGGCTGGCTCGGCACTGCACGTCTGCTCATGGGCATTCCGTTCTGGGCGTTGGCCATCTGGGTGTCGTACCTCATCGTGGCCACCCCCATGCATCGGCATAAGACGTTGGCCGAACCAAACGCCGACGCGATGGACGACAACAACGAAACGGAGGAACAGCACTGATGGAATCGACCATCCGCATCGAACGATACGCCGACCAAGGCCGTTGCGTCGGCCACATCGACGGACGCGTCGTGTTCGCGCGATTCGCGTTGCCGGGCGAGCTGGTACGCGTCGTGTTGGACGAGCCACATGATCGCGAGGACCGTTTTTGGACTGGCGAAGTGACGGAAGTGCTGGAAGCCAGCGAGGACCGCGTCGAACCCGTATGGCCGTTGGCGGGTCCGCTTGCCATGGGCGGCGGCGTCGGCGGTGCCGATTTGGTGCACGTCTCACTGCCCGGACAGCTTAAATGGAAATCCACGTCCATCGCCGAACAGATGAGACGTCTCGGCCATGTCGACGTTGACGTGCCGATCGAGCGCATGCCCGAGGATGAGGCGGAGCAGGGGCTGCACTGGCGTACCCGCATCGAGATGATCGCGGACGAGAACGGCCGACCGTCCATGCGCAGACGCGGCACCCACGTGCGCGTGCCGATCGACACCATGCCGTTGGCCAGTCGCGCGTTGCTTAACGTGGCCGAGAAGGAACACGTGTGGGATGGGGGATTCACTCCCGGATCGCAGATTCGTCTGTCTGTTCCCGAGCCTCGCGGCAATGCCGAAATCGCCGACAACTACGCCGTGCTCGTCGATGGCGAAGTGACGGTGGGCAATCGCGAGCTTACCGAAAAGGTGACGGTGTGCGGACGTGAATTCGAATACGGTGTGGACGCCGGCGGATTCTGGCAGATGCACCGTCACGCGCCGATCGCGTTGACCGGCCATGTGATGTCCTTGGTGCATGGCGAGCTTGACGGCGCCGCTTCCGCATGCCTGTGGGATTTGTATTCCGGTTCCGGCCTGTTCACGCTGCCGTTGGCCACGTTAAGCGCCGGCCGCACGCGCATGCTGAGCGTGGAAGGTGGCAAGACCGCTGTCAAACACGCGCAGCGCAATCTGAGGGCCATCCATTTGGGCAATGTCGACGCCCGTGTGGGCGATGTGGCCAAGACGCTTGCCAACGTACGCAACGATTTGGCCAAACCCGATATCGTGGTGCTTGATCCGCCGCGTGCCGGCGCACGTGCGAAGGTATGCAGGCAGATCGCCGAATCCGGCGCGCGAAGCGTCGTATACATCGCCTGCGACCCGGCATCGCTGGCACGCGACACCGCCACATTGGCCTCGCTCGGATACGATCTTGCCGATATTCGCGCATTCGACATCTATCCGACCACCCACCATGTCGAAACGGTGGCGCTATTCAGGAAAGCCACACGATGACCGGTTTCGCGCGGCGTGCCGCAGCCGGTCTCCTTGCAGCCGTCTTCGGCATCTCCATGCTGGCCGGCTGCACGCCGAACAATGCCGCGGTGGGAGATACGCAGTCCGCAGGCGATGCGGTCGCCCACAGCATGAAGGACCGCAACAGTCTCGACGTGGCCATGATCGGCTCCCAAGACGAACAGACCGATCGCCTGGCGTTGGATGCCATGGAGGCGGGCGGACTCAGGCCGGTGTATCTGCCGGTCGCCGGCACGGTCGACATGCAGGACACCGCCCGGCAAGCGGTCGAGGATATGACGCAACGCATGGTCAGCATCATCGTCATTTCGGGAATCGACGTGTCCGGCGTGAACCATGACGGCTGGTACGACACGCTGACAACCGCAAGACAGGCGGGCATTCCAGTGGCACTGCTCAACCCGATCGCCACGCCGACCGACAGCACGCTGTTCGCTGCGACGCTCACAATCAACGACCACATGACGGATGCGACGCCGCTCGCCGACGCGGTAGCCGGCATAGCCAGCAACGACCCGCACGACAGAACAATCCTCGTCACCACCATCAGCCACGGCGGCAAACAGTGAACCGCTCCACGCATTCGGGTGAGTTCGAATCGGTTCGGATGCGTGGCGCTGAACACACCCTGAGAAAACCCTGAATTTTGCCGGAGCTTTACGGGAAAAGCCTGCGGGCGCGCATCGCCAAGCGGTATGCTGGCAGCATGAGCGAAAGTCAAACCATGCCTGAAACCAGTGAAAAGGGGCTCACCGCAGCGGAAGTCGCCGCCCTTACGGAAAGCGGGCAGGTCAACGCCGTCAAATCGTCCACGTCACGTTCGTTCGCCGACATCGTGCGAGCCAACGTGTTCACCCTGTTCAACGGCATCATCTTCGCCGCCATGGTCATGGTATTGGTCACGGGATCATGGAGAGACGCCGTGTTCGGCCTCGTCATCCTCATCAACACCGGCATCGGCATCATCACCGAACTGAAAGCCAAACGAACGCTCGACAAGCTTTCCATCCTCGTAGCCTCCGACTATCTCGTACGACGCGACGGCAAGGACGTCGAAGTGCCGCACAACGAAATCGTGCTCGGCGACCTCATGTGGATCCGCTCCGGCGAACAGGTTCCCGCCGACGCGCAGATCGTGCGCACCTGGGGCCTGGAACTCGACGAATCCATGCTCACTGGCGAATCGCGCACCGTGCGCAAGAACGAAGGCGACGACATCTATTCCGGATCCACCGCGGTCTCCGGCATGGCCTTGGTCAAGGTCAACGCGGTCGGCGCGCACAGCTATGCCGCCACCTTGACCGCGCAGGCGAAGGTCTACAAAAAGACCGTGTCCGACCTCAACAAGGGCATCAACACCATCCTCAAATTCATGACCTTCCTCGTCGTGCCGCTGTGCGTGCTGCTCATCTGGTCGCAGGTGCACGCGGTCGGCGGTTGGGACGTAGCCGTCTCCACCGGCCAATGGCGTTCCGCCGTGGTGTCCGCCGTGGCTGGCGTGGTCGGCATGATCCCCGAAGGCCTCGTACTGCTCACCTCGCTCAACTTCGCGCTCGCCGCCATCCGTTTGGCACGCAAGAACACGCTCGTGCAGGAGCTCGAATCCGTGGAGACCCTCGCACGCGTGGACTGCCTGAACCTCGACAAAACCGGCACCGTCACCGACGGCGGCATCATGCTCAACGAAATACGCATGCTGGATGGCATCGGAGCCAATACCGTTGACGAACATGCCGTGAAACAGGCGTTGTACGACCTGTCGAACGAAGGACAGCCGAACGGCACCGGATTGGCGATTCTCAACGGACTGGGCAAGCAGGGATTCTCCGCCGGTCCCGTCGCGGCGCGCGTTCCGTTCTCGTCGGCACGCAAATGGAGCTCGATTGCCGATGACGGCGCGGCATGGACGATGGGCGCGCCGGAAGTCGTGCTGTCCCACTTGGATGGCGATTACTCCGACGTTCTTCGACTGGTCAACGATTCCGCACACGACGGCAACCGCGTGCTGCTGATCGCACGGCATGACGGCAAGGCGCCCGCCGATTACGAAAGCGATCCCGCCATCGACCCCGCATCGCGGCCCGTCGCGCTGGTATTATGCTCCGAGCACATTCGCGACGACGCCGAAGCCACACTCGCCTGGTTCCGCGAGCAGGGCGTGCGCTGCCGCATCATCTCCGGCGACAATCCCGTCACCGTCGGTGCGATCGCAAGAAAAGTACGGCTCACCGGAGACGCGGAGCCACGCTTCATGGACGCGCGCGAACTGCCCGCCGACATCACGGAACTGGCGAAAGTACTGGAGAACGTGGACGTGCTCGGCCGTGTCCTGCCCGACCAGAAGAAGGCGATCGTCCAGGCGCTGCACCTAGGCGATCATGTCGTGGCGATGACCGGCGACGGCGTGAACGACGCGCTCGCCATCAAGGAGGCCGACCTGGGCATCGCGATGGGCAACGCGGCACCCGCCACCAAGGCCGTGGCGCAGGTGGTGCTCGTCGATTCGAAATTCTCGCATCTGCCCGATGTGGTGGCACGTGGACGCCAGGTCATGGCCAACATGGAACGCGTGGCCAGCCTGTTCCTCGTCAAAACCGTGTACTCTGCGCTGATTTCGCTCGGTGTGGTGCTGACCCAGATTCCGTACCCATACTTGCCGCGCCACATCACGTACATTGGCGCCCTTACCATTGGTATGCCCGCGTTTATTCTGGCGCTCGCGCCCAATACCCGCCGCTATATTCCGGGATTCTTGAAGCGTGTGGTCACCTTCGCGTTGCCGGGCGGCATCGCCACCGCGCTGTCCGTGCTGCTGACGGCATGGTTCCTGCCCGGCATCATGGGCTGGGACGTGACTAAAAACGTCGATCTATCCGCGCTGCGTGCCACCAGCGCGATCATCCTGTTCCTGATGGGCGTATTCGTGCTCGCCCGCGTGGCTCAGCCCCTCAACAGTTGGCGAGGCATACTGGTCGCGGCGTTTGCCGCAGCCGGAGTGATTGGTGCGTTCATCCCGTTTGTCGCGAACTTCTTCGCGTTGATTCTGCCGACCGGCACTACGTTGGTGACCACACTGATCGCCTTGGGTGGTTCAGCCCTGATTTTCGTGATCTGCCTATGGCTGGCGCCGCTTGTCGGCAAAGTATCCGGCAAGCTGCTGCGCCAACACGGATTCAACATCTAATAGCGGCGAATTGTCTCACACTTCAAGCCGACACGCCAGAGGCAAAGTAACGTACCCGTACCATTTGAAGCGGATAATCAGCGGCATAGACAAGCCGATACATGATTTCGGAGGAAGCATGTCCTTACGCGACGACCAGCTGGCGACCTTGAAGGCCGCCGGCAAGGACTTCGATTACTACAACATCGCCAATCTCGACGGCATCGATCATCTGCCGTACTCGCTGAAGGTACTGGTCGAGAATCTGGTACGCAATATTGATGGCGCCAATATCACCGACGAACATGTCAAGACCCTGCTTGACTGGGATCCGAACGCCGAGCCCAGCCATGAAATCCAGTTCACGCCGTCCCGCGTGATTATGCAGGACTTCACCGGTGTGCCCTGCATCGTGGATCTCGCCACCATGCGTGACGCGGTCAAGGAGCTTGGCGGCGACCCGGAGGTCATCAACCCGCAGGTTCAGTCCGACATGGTCATCGATCACTCCGTGCAGATCGATAAGTACGGCATCGCCAACGCGGTCCAGGAAAACATGGACATCGAATACCAGCGCAACGGCGAACGCTACCAGTTCCTGCGCTGGGGACAGCAGGCCTTCCGCAACTTCCGCGTGGTGCCGCCGGGAACCGGCATCATCCACCAGGTCAATATCGAATACCTCGCCAAAGTCGTCATGACCAAGGCGGGGGAGCGCGGTCGCGACCTCGCCTACCTCGACTCCTGCGTGGGCACCGATTCGCACACCACCACTGTCAACGGTCTGGGCGTGCTCGGCTGGGGCGTCGGCGGCATCGAAGCCGAAGCCGCCATGCTCGGCCAGCCGATCTCCATGCTCGTGCCGCGCGTCGTCGGCTTCAAGCTCACCGGTTCCATTCCGGAAGGCGTCACCGCCACCGACGTGGTCCTCACCATCACCGACATGCTCCGCCAGCACGGTGTGGTCGGCAAATTCGTGGAATTCTACGGCGAAGGCATCGCTTCCGTACCGCTGGCCAACCGCGCCACCATCGGCAACATGGGACCGGAATTCGGCTCCACCTGTGGCATCTTTCCGATCGACAACGTCACCCTCGACTACCTGCGTCTGACCGGCCGTTCCGAAGAGCAGATCGCTCTCGTCGAAGCCTACGCGAAAGCCAACAAGCTCTGGGGCGACGCCACCGATCCGGACTACGTAGAACCGCAGTACTCCGAATACCTGGAACTCGACCTCGGAACCGTTGTGCCGTCCATCGCAGGCCCGAAGCGTCCTCAGGACCGCATCAGGCTGTCCGAATCGAAAGAGAAGTTCGAAGCCACGCTACCGGCATACGAAACCGACAAAACCGTGCAGAAGCCGATCGCGGTATCCACTGACTTCCGCGGCGACTTCGATATCAAGAACGGCGACGTGGCGATCGCGTCCATCACGTCGTGCACCAACACCTCCAACCCGTCCGTCATGATCGCCGCCGGCCTGATCGCCCGCAACGCGCATGCCAAGGGACTGAAGCCCAAGCCGTGGGTCAAGACGTCACTTGCTCCGGGCTCCCAGGTCGTCGCCGACTATCTGAAGGCCGCCGGTCTGCAGGATGATCTCGACGCGCTCGGCTACCAGCTCGTCGGCTTCGGCTGCGCCACCTGCATCGGCAACTCCGGCC
>OASQ01000287.1_pt1 | contig 24272 bp, 26 predicted proteins | sample 1475771 | NCBI WGS metagenome assembly OASQ01 (sample SAMEA2579910, study PRJEB22360) | human gut metagenome | reverse complement strand
CCACGTAAATCGCGCCGTTCTGCGGCCAAAGTGCCATAATCAACGGAATGCCGATAAATCCGGCGTTGCCGAAAATCAGCGACGCCTGAAACACATGGCCACGCGAACCTTTGAGCCGCAACAGCTTGGCGATCAGCCAGAACACCAGGATGAGCAGCGCATACATCACGGCGGTCAGCAGCATCACACCCCAGTTGGCGGCAAGCTGCGCACGGTCCGCGCCGTCGACGGCGTTCGAGAACACGAGCACTGGGATGAGCACATTGAGCAGCAGCGAGCACATGCCGTCCAGCGCCGTCTGGCCATAGAACCGGAGTCTCACACATCCATACCCGACCATCAGCATGATCAGGAATCCGACCAACTGGCCAATCATGACGCCAAATTGCCCCATGCACGCTCCTCTCGCTCGTTCCCTCCCCGTGTTTTCCTGTCACTGGTTCATATAGGCAGCCATCTGGACAGGCTCGGCGGCACACGCATCAGTATGTTCGATACCACCACATGTCAATCCACTTCTCGTTCAACCGTTCCCCGTGCTAATGAGCCGCCGGCCACCCCGTGTTGCCTGTGCTGCGCGAGCACCATTACACGTATTGCATTCTAGTGACCATCGGACGCAACGTGTAGGTCGGCGCCAATGTGTCGATTCTGCCGGGAGTCACCATCGGCGACAATTGCGTGATCGGCGCCGGTTCAGTCGCGGCGCATTCCATCCCCGCCAACTCGGTCGCTTACGGCGCACCTTGCGAAGTCGCACGCGAAATCGGCGACAAGGACCGCGAGTGTTTCTACAAAGACCGCAAGCTCGACGTGTGGGAGTGAGCTTGCGCGCTACTGCTCTTTGACCTTAAAACGCTCACTGAATTGACGGTCGCGCCAGTAGTAGACGTCGTCGCGTTCGTTGATTTCGCGAATTACCTTGCACGGGCTGCCGTAGGCGACCGTGTTGGCGGGGATGTCCTTGGTGACCAGCGAGTTGGCGCCAATGACCGCGTTGTCTCCAATAGTGGCTCCGGGCAGTACGGTCACGTTCGCGCCAATCCAGACGTTTTCACCGATGTGGACTGGCAGCGAATACTGGGCACCCTGATAGCGCAGGTCCGGACGCACGGGATGGCCGGTGGCCACAAGCGTGACGTTGGGGCCGATCATGGTGTGGGATCCGATGAAGATCTCTCCATCGTCCACCAGCGTCAGGTTGAAGTTGGCGTAGCAACGCTCACCCCAATAGGTATTGCAGCCCCAGTTCGCATACACCGGGCATTCGAGGTACAGGCCCTCCCCCGCGGCGCCGAAGAACACCTGCATGAGTTCGGTGCGGCGTTTCGGATTGGTCAGCGGTGTGGCGTTGAGTTCAAGCTGGAGATCGCGTTGGGCGGCCTGCAGATCAAAAAAGCCGTCCACATCATCCGGCAGGTAGACCTCGCCGGAGAACATAAGCGCCATTTTTTCGCGCGTCGCATCATCGATAATCGGCTTGGCGATCGGCTTGTCTTCGGTCATCATTGGCTCCTGTTCGGCGTTTTGGCGATTGTGTCGGTCGAACTATTCTGTCACAGACTCGTTTTCAACACCCAGCATTGAGCGCAGCCAGTCGAGCTCGGCGGCAATTTCGGCATCGTGCACGGCGATGATGCCGCGGCGATAGGGGTCGTCGATCTGCTTGATGGAGAGCGGATTGCCGGCGTCACAGGCATCACCGTCAAGGCTGGCGCCACCGTGCAGGTCATCGACCGCAACCCGGACAAGGCCGCAGCAGCAGCTGAAGGCGTCACCAATCAGACCCCATGGACCGGCGGTTTTAAGGTTGTCAAGCAAGCGGCATATCGCAGCGAATCATTCTCAATAAGAAAAGTGTGAGGCAAACGCACAATATCAATCAATCGCACATTCGCGGGAATAGCATCAAACAGCCATTTCTTGGATTCAGATGTGCGATTGGCACCGTGCGGGCCTCACACTTTTCTTATTGAGAACGATTCGCCGTGCAGTCAAGCCCTCCATCCACCCAAAAAGGACTCGCTTTTGGCCGCGTCGTCGCGGTAGGCCTTGCCGAACTCGTCAATGAGCCCATGGAATTCCTGCAAATCCTTGACACTGAGGCTCGTATCCAGCACCACGGGCGAATAGGCCCTGTGGAATGCCGGATAGCCGGCCGGCACGTCGAATCCAAGGAAGGCGAATAGTCGGCGAGCATAAGTATCGGCCACGAATGTGCGGCGCGAAAACACATATAGCATCAGGTCGTCGGCCGTTTCGCCCCCGATACCGAATAATCCGAGCAATTCGGTCCGCAATTCGGCGTCGGGAATATCTGCCGCGCCCTCAGGTGAGGCTCCACAACGCTCCACATACCATCGGCTCAGTGACTGTACCGTCTTGGATTTGTTGACATAAAAGCCGGACGGGCGAATAAGTTCCTGCAGATGCGCTGGCCCCATAATCGCCAGCTTATGGGGTTCGAGCACACCCTCCGCGTTCAACGCCGCAAGCGAACGATTCACATTGCCCCACGCCGTATTCTGCGTCAGCACCGCGCCCACCATAATCTCGAATGCGGTTTCAGCCGGCCACCATCCGGTCGGGCCAAGGGCGGCAGCCATGGTGCGGTACAGCGATTCGATATACGCGGGAGAAGGAACGCTCGGCACCCGCTTTGCACTTCGATTATTCATAGTTGCCATCTACCATTCACCGCAATTCATGCAGGATTCGCCGCATGAACGGGATAGTGACTAGGAATGTCAGCACGTCGGACACCGATTGTGCCATTTCCACGCCGAGCACGCCGAACATCATCGGCAGAATCAGTACGATCGGTGCCAAAAACAGACCTTGTCGGCACAGGGCCAGGAATGAGGCGATGCCAGTGCGGCCCATGGTCTGGGTCATCATATTGCCCATCATGTTGAAGCCGTTGAGAATCACCGTGCAGCATTGGATATGCAGCGCGGCCACACCCACCGCGACCACGGCCGGGTCGGAGCGGAAGATCTCGACCAGTTGCGGTGCGAACACCCACAGCAACACCGCCAACACCACGAGCACGCAGGTGGCGAGCCGCACGCAGAACCAGTACCCTTCTTTGACGCGCGCGAACAGGCCGGCACCGTAGTTGTAGCCGCACACCGGTTGGAAACCTTGGCCGAGGCCGACGATCACCGAGTTGGCGCCCAACATAATGCGCATCACAATGGCCATGCCGGCGATGGCCGCGTCGCCGAACGGATTGGCGGCGATGTTCACGCAGGTCACGGAAATCGAGCCGGCGCCTTGGCGGATCAGCGAGGGCAGGCCGCCGCCAGCCACTTCGCGCATGAGCAGCACATCCGGCTTGCAATTGCGCAGGGACAGTTTCATCACACCGAATTTGCGGCTCATTGTGGTCAGAATCGCGAAACTCACCGTCTGACAGATGGCGGTGGCGAGGCCGGCACCGAAAATACCCAGGCCGGCCACGAAAATGAATAATGGCGCGAGCAGGAAATTCAGCAGTGCGCCCGACACCAGCCCGATCATGCCGAATGCCGACTGGCCTTGGTATCGCAGCAATCCGTTGAGCGCAAACGAACCGCATACGCAGGGTGCGGCGACCAGCAGCGGTGTCAGATATTGCACGGCGTATGGGGCGATCGTGGAGGTCGAACCCAGCATGACGACCAACGGCCGCAGGGTCAGCAGCCCGATCGCGGCAATTACCAAACCGGAAATCACCGCGCCCGCGAAGCCCACGGCCAACAGTCGGGAGGCACGTTCGTTGTTCTGTTTGCCAAGTTCGCGACTCATCGAATTGCCCGCGCCGTTGCCGAAGAAGAAGCCGAGCGCCTGCATCACGGTCATGATGGAGAACGCGATGCCGATGGCGCCGGACTGCGCGGTGCCAAGCTGGCCAATAAAGAACGTGTCCGTGAGATTGTAGGCAGTGGTCACCAGATTGGAGATGACGGCCGGCAGGCATAGTTTGAGGATCAGCGGTTTGACCGGCTGCCCGGTCATCTGCTGATATTTCGCGTCCGCGCTTGCGCGTCTCATGCCATGAACCTGAACCACGGACGGTTATCCTACTCGCGCCTTGCCCTATGCGAATGCGCGTGACCGCCATACGGGTTAACATGTCATTCTCGGGAGTGAGCCAAAGAAAAGATAAAGCCACAGCCCGTGCCACGCCCACACCGGCTCATGCCATATTCCTAAAAAGCGCCGTGGTAAAGATGTCCGTTGAGCCTTACCCTAAATACCGCCCAGTAATGCTGCTTGGGTTGGCCGCGACCTGTTCCGGCGTTCCAGTGGCGACGATGCGTCCGCCGCTTTCGCCGCCGCCCGGGCCCATGTCGATGATCCAGTCCGCATTGGCGATCACGTCAAGGTCATGTTCGATGACCACGACTGTTGCGCCGCTCGCCACAAGCCGGTCGAACACGCCCAGCAGCACACGCACGTCGAGCGGGTGGAGACCGATGGTCGGCTCATCGAACACGAATACCGCGTCCGATTGGGCTTTGCCCATTTCGCTGGCGAGCTTCAACCGCTGGGCTTCGCCGCCCGAAAGCGCCGGCGTCGGTTCGCCGAGTGTCAGATACCCAAGACCCAAATCATGCAAGGTGGTCAGACGTGCGTGGACCTTCTTGAGGTCGTGGGTCACGGCCAATGCCTGATCCACGCTCATTGCCATGAGTTGGGGCAGACTCAGTGAGAGGCGAGATTCTCCCTTAACCGCACGCCGAATCGCGCCGGCTTCAGACGCATACCGGGAACCGCCGCAGTCCGGGCATTCGATGGTCACGTCCGGCAGGAACTGCACGTCGAGTGAGATCGAACCGGTGCCGTCGCACGTGGGGCAACGCAGCTGTCCAGTGTTGTACGAGAAATCGCCGGCCTTCCAGCCGCCCGTCTTGGCCGCATCGCATCGGGCGAAGGCGCGGCGCAGTTCGTCGTGAATATCGGCGTAGGTGGCCACGGTGGAGCGCACGTTTGCGCCAATCGGCGTGGCGTCGATGAGATTCGCACGATGGATGCCCTCGGCCTCAAGTTCACGCACATGTTCCGGCAACTGCTCCCCCGCCGCCTGCGCTTTGAGCGCGGGAATCAGCGATTCGAGCACCATCGTGGTTTTACCGGAGCCGGAGACGCCTGTCACCGCCACGAGCCGGCCGCGCGGAATATCAACGTCCAGCGGCTTGACCGTATGCAGCTGGCTGGTTGTCATGCGGATGTGGCCAAGGTCGAACACCTGCGGTTCCGCCACGCGCTCACGGATGCGCGCGCTCACATTATCGGCCAAGAACGGCGCAATACGACTACTTGGATTCGCCGCCACTTCGTCTACCGTGCCTTGCTCGATCACATGCCCGCCTTCGGCGCCGGCAACCGGTCCCATTTCAATGAGATGGTCGGCGGCTTTGAGCACGCGCACGTCATGGTCCACGACCACCACGGAATTGCCGTCCGCCACTAGATCGCGCATCACGCCGAGCAGTCCGTCCACGTTCGAGGGGTGCAGCCCGATGGATGGCTCGTCAAGCACATACAGCACGCCAGTGGTGCGATTGCGCACGGCACGGGCGAGCTGCACACGCTGGCGTTCACCGGTCGAAAGCGTGGCACCGGCGCGGTCAAGCGCCAGATAGCCGAGGCCCAAATCCAACAGTCGGCGGGCCACGTTCAGGAATGATTCGCAGATGTTGGTGGCCATCGGCCGCATGTCGGCGGGCAGAGATTCCGGCACGCCGCGCACCCAATCCACCGCCGTATCCAAGGTCATCGCGCTGGCTTCGGCCAGGTTCAGCCCGCGCACATGCGGGGCCCGGGCTGCGGCGCTCAGTCGGGTACCTCCGCAGTCGGCGCATGGTCCCTCCTTGAGAAATCGAGCCACGCGCTTCAGACCTTTCTCGTCCTTGGCTTTGGCGAGCGCGTTCTCCACCGTGTATACGGCGTTGAAGTAGGTGAAATCGAGTTCGGCGAAATCGTCGCCTTTCTTCGGCTTGTAAAGAATATGCTTTTTGACGGCCGGCCCGTTGAATACGATGTCACGCTCTTCGGGCGTGAGCTCGCTGAACGGCACGTTGGTGCGCACGCCCATCGCGCCGCACACCTGCTTCATAAGGTCCCACATGAGCGAGCCCCATGGCAGCACCGCACCGTCGTCGATACTTTTCGACTCATCCGGCACCAGGGCCGCACGGTTCACTTCGCGCACAATGCCGGTTCCGGAGCAGGTCGGGCAGGCGCCGGCCGAGTTGAAAGCGAGCGATTCGGCTCCGGGCGCGTGGAATTCCTTGCCACAGCCAGCACAGGTGATGGGCAGTCCGGCCGCCACGTTCAGCGTCGACTCGTTGCGCGCCCCGCAATGCGGGCACACGTGCGAGGCGACGCGGGAGAACAGGAGCCGCAGACTGTTGAGCAGTTCGGTCATCGTGCCGAACGTCGAACGGATGCCAGGCACCGTGGGCCGCTGGTGCAGGGCCAGCGCGGCCGGCACATGCAGTACTTCGTCCACTTGGGCGCGACTGGCCTGGGTCAGGCGGCGTCGCGTGTACGTGGACAGCGCCTCCAAGTAGCGCCGCGAACCTTCCGCATACAGCACGCCGAGCGCCAGCGAGCTCTTGCCCGAACCGGAGACGCCGGCCACGCCCACCAGTTCGCCCAGCGGAATGTCGATGTCGATGTTCTTCAGGTTATGCACGCGCGCCCCGCGCACTTCGATCGCCTGCGGCCACTGATCGTTGCTCATGCTCGGCACTGCTCCGCCGCCACCCTACTGTCTGACCTATTATCAAGCGTCACGCCGTTACCTCTTTCTCGACCTCGCCCTAGACCGCCGCCGCACGAGCTTCATGGTCTCCAGTATCATCACGACCAACGACGGCAGCCCGGAGGGGTTTGCCATTTTGGCACCCCCTTCGAACTGGTGGCGAGAGGCTTTCGCTATTGAGCACCGCCTCTCGCATGCTGTTCGCCGCGTCATTACCGAGACTATCCGCGTTTAGCATAATGAGTTCACGGACGGCGGGCATAATGGCAATAGAAGTCCGTCCACACCGAAGGAGCCCCGAGGATGGAACTGCGCGTCCTGCGATATTTTCTGGCGGTTGCCGAGGAAGGCAATATCACGTGGGCCGCGCAGTTGCTGCGTATTTCCCAGCCGACGCTCTCCCGTCAGCTCAAACAGTTGGAAGAGGAATTGGGCGTCACGCTGTTTGAACGCGGCAGTCACACCATCACGCTCACCGAGGAAGGCCGGCTGCTGCGCGAACGTGCGCAGACCATCGTTTCGCTGGCGGACAAAACCGAATTCGAATTGAAGCAATCCGGCAATGACCTCAGCGGTGAAATCGCCGTGGGATGCGGCGAAGTGCGCGGCATGACATTGCTGTCCCAGCGCATGGCTGCTTTTCGCGAGCAGCATCCCAACGTGCGATTCCGGGTCACCAGCACCACATCGGACATTATTCAGGAACAGATTGAGCAAGGTCTCATGGACTTCGGCCTGCTTACCGATCCGGTGGATGTCAGCCAATACGAGTTCCTGCGCACCGGCATCACAGAGCACTGGTCAGCGATGGTTCCCGGAAACCACCCGCTGGCGGAACGCGAATCGTTGACCCCGCAGAATCTCAAGGATGTGCCGCTGCTGTTCCCGGTGCGCACGCCCATACACAATCTGCTACTGAACTGGTTCGGGCAATACGCCGATCAAGCGAGAACAAACATCGCAGGCTACTGTTCGCTGACCAACAACGCCGTCGTCATGGTGACCAATGGACTGGGGATTTCCCTAGGGCTAGATCTGGGCATGTGCTACCCCGGCGTTCGTGCCATACCGCTCTCCCCCACCCTGCAAACCGGCTCAGTCATCGTCTGGAAGAAGCAAGCCTCGACCTCACCCGCCGCCGCAGAATTCGCCCGATTCCTGCTAGGCTGAAGCACACTGCAACAAGCTCGGTCAAACTCATTCCAGCCGTGAGTTCCCTCATCTACGAATATCGAGCTTTATCGGCATTTATCTGTCTATATCCACTGATTTGACGCCATTTCGGCAAATATCGGCCTTTATCCCTGTATATCCATTGTTTTGGGCCCGTTTGCGGCTTTATCTGCTTGTATCTATTCCACTTTGGCGACAGCAGGTACCATCTCGTCCCTGCATCGTCACGCTCAAATTGGAATAACGTCAACGGATTCGACGGTTGCGCAATAGAGGCGGCATCGGCGAATAGGCCAGCCATACGGTTTGGCTATGCCGCCCCATTGCGCGAACCTATTGGATTCACGTCGCTTTGCGCTGTTGAATGGCCTCAAGATGATTCCTTCAACAGCGAAAGGACGACGCCATGGCAGGCACGATGGTAAGCACGCAGGCCGAGGATATGCTCACACGAGATCGAAGCGGGGCGCCGGTCTCCCCTACCGAGCCCGGCTATGAGGCAATCGCCGCCATCATCGAACACGCCAAACAGGTGTGCGCGGAGCTCAACGCCGGGTATCACACGCCGGAACGCACCCATGAGCTTTTCGAGGAACCGGTGAGCCATCCTGTTGACCCCACGTTCCGGTTGAACGCGCCATTCCGCACCGACTTCGGCCGCAACATCGAAGTGGGGCGCAATGTGTACGTCAACTGGGACTGCCTGTTCATGGATCGCGGCGGCATCAGCATCGGTGATGACACCTTCATCAGTGCGGCCGCCGTCGTCACCCACGATGTGCCCGCGAACGCCATCGTGGCCGGCAACCCCGCACGCATCATCGGCGACGTGCAGAATTAGCCAATTCCTGTGCAGCGATCAGCAGGCGAAGAGACGAACAGAATATATGGCAAAGCCGGCCCTGAACACTGCCGCCAGGACCGGTTGAAATCATGACCGCCGAAACCTTGCGGTTGCCAAGGAGAAGTCAGCGCTCAGCCCAGCGCAGCCGGGCGTAGGCGAATGCGACGACGAGCAGCACGGCGGCCGCGACGAACACGACACACAGGGAGCCGTCAAGCGAGGGCGTGAAGGTGGCGACCACACCGAATACGGCCACGCCGATCGCGGCGCCAATGACACGGCCCGGGACCTGTTAGAACAATGCCCCGCCATCGATTTGATCGACATCGACCACTACGACCTCGACACGTTCAACGACTGCGCCGAATCCGGCGACCTGCTCATCTCCAAACCCACGTGAACGTCGCCCTGCACGATCTGGAACTCGCCGTGACCGCGGAAGGCGCCGACATGCGCGGTACTGCCTCGAGGCCAGCAAGGAATCCGCGCGCGTGCGGCGCGCCTACGAATCGGGGCTTGCAGCCGTCTACACCGGCGAAATGAGCATGGACACCCTGAAAACCCGAGATCTGCTGCGCCGCGTCGACGTCATAGGCCTGAGGCTTGGGGAGTCCTCCGACGCCATCCTCGACGGGCTCGTCAAACGCGGGCTGTGACTCACCGGAATACCGCAAAGGGAAAGGCGCGAATATGCGCAGGAAACTGATTCTTGATTTGGATACGGGCATCGACGACGAGCTGGCGATCGGATCCATCTTCTCGCGTCACAGACAGTGGGCCATATACAACGGCAGCTTGATGCGTTCTCCATCCACTTCGAGTTGGCGGGGATGCAGAACGTATTCCTTGCCCAATCGTTGGGCATACCTTTTGCGGAATTTGTCGAGCGAAGACACACCGTATCGTTTCGTGGATTTCACTTCGATCGGGCTGATGCGAGGTTTCATCGCGGCATTATCGTATTCCCGAACGATGAGGAAGTCTATCTCCATGGTTTTCGAGGCATCCGTTCTATCCGAGCGCGAGAAGAAATACAGTTTGCGCCCATTAGCCCGGAATTGCTGAGCCACCGCATTCTCCACCAGCATTCCTTCGTTGAGCGAAAGCTTATCGAACAGAATATCCCGGTACACATCATCCGGCGTTGTCTCTCGATCGGCAAACGCCTGCGACACCAGCAAACCGGTATCCGCCATATAGCATTTGAATGAATCGTTATCTTCGTACAATCCCAGCCCCACCAAAGGGTCAGTCGAATTACGGCACAGGTTCACCAAGCGGGCGTCTTCCAACCAGAAGAACGCCGAATCGTATTCACGAGATCGAGCCCCCTTATCGACCGATGCCAGAGTGAATCGTTTCTCATGCTTGGACAGCTGCCCTGGAATCTGAGCGGAAATGCCCCGCACGTGGCCGGCATCGCCATTGGCGAACTTGCCGATATCATCACTGTACAGTTGCAGGATGCCACGTTTAATCGAATCCACCTCGCCAAAATCGCGATGCTCGACATAATCGGCAACCGCCTGCGGCATACCGCCCACCAGCAGATATTCGCGCCACAGCCTCATCGCTCGTTTGTGCAGCGCATCGGGCAACGGGACCAGACGCTCGAACGATTTGCGAATCGTTTCAGCTAGCAGCTCCTCCCCCATGGCCCAGCAGAACTCCTCAAAATCGAGCGGCCCCTTCATATGATTCACGCAGGTCGCCGGGAGCAGTATGACGGCATAAGCTATCGGATCCCACAGCCAAGGCCTGATGCGCCAGTCCACTAGATATATACGCATAGGCATTGGTCAAAGCCAGGATGCCAGAACGCTCGGCGGCGGACACGTCTTGGGATGTGTACGCATTGGATGCGGTGAGCATGTCCATCAGGGCGTTGGCACACCCCCTATACAGTTCCGGAGCCGTAACAGTGCCGAAGAACACTGCATCGACATCTGACGGGTCAGCTCTTGCGTTATCCATGCAATTATGAGAGGCTTCATGTGCCAACGTCAGGGTGTCTTCGTCGCTTCCTAAAGAAGTTCAGCATTCCGTTCCGAATTGTTTGACGATTAGATCAGCCGATGTGTTATTCCACTGTGATACGGTGTCGATCACCGGCAATCTTCGGATTGGCACGGAGATTCCTGCAGAGCTGATTCCTATAGTCATAGATTCCTCTTTTCTTACTATTCGACGCTTTTCAGCGCGGACGAGAGATCGATGTTGGCGATTCGTTTCGCGATGACGAGTTCGATAATCAGCATGTTGCATAACACGAACAGGGCCGACAACGCGATGTATGGTGTGGGAAGATATGCGAAAAATTGCGCGTCCTTGGAATCGGCGACGGACACATATGCGTTCAGGAAGCCTATGCCCAGGGGGATGCCGAGGGTTGTGCCCAGAATCCAAGTGACGAAGCTGTCTTTGAGCATGATGGACCGGATTTCCTTGATGTGGAAGCCGAGCACTCGCATGGTTGCGTATTCCCGGTATCGTTCGGTGTAGTTCAGTGTGCCGATGCTGTACAGGATGAACCATTCCAGCAGTACCGCGAAAACCATCAGCAATGTCAGGATGCTTTGGAAGGTGTCCAGCACTTTGTTGGCCTGCGCCTTGTCCCATGCGAGGGAGTCCACCCGCTGCACCGCCGGATGGTTATCAACGGAACTGGGCACGCGGCCATTGACCATGATGCTGGTGGGGTGGAACGTTTCGCCGAGGTTCTTCCAATATGCTGAACTGAGGTATATGCCTTGCGGGCTGCTGACGCGCACGATGTCGATAACGGTCATGATGACCGGTTCTGACATGCTGGCCGAGTCGACGCTAATAGTGTCGCCACTGGTGACTCCGAGAGCTTTCGACAGTCCTTCAGAAATGTACACACCATCGGTTTGCGTAGTGATTGGCATAGATTCGCGCTTGTCGTCACGTGCCGTGAGGAATATGCCGGGTGTGGCGATGGACATGACGGATGACTGTTCGTGATGCGCCGTTGTAACAGTGATGGGCAGTTGTTCGAGGCTTTGCGCGTTATCCGGCAAGCCGCTCATGATTGTGTCGTAATCTGTGTCGGTATATCCGTTGGCAAGCTGGATTTGCCGACCGTAGCGGAATACGTCGCCATATGTCATATCGTTGGTGGCGGTGAGCGAGAGACGCACACCGAAGCTTGCCATCACCAGAACGGTCGCGCCGATAATCGCCACGACGGAGATGCCTTCTTTGACCATGGAACGTGATTTATCCCGCATGATCCAGTGCCATTGCCAGTGTTGTTGGCTGTCGCGGCGCGGGTTGCGCGGTGTTGATCGCATGGTGCCGACGCCGCGCATGGTGTTCGTGTCTAGGATCATGGCGGGCGTCAGGCGGGTGATGCGGAATGCTGGAATGATGGAGGCGATGCTGCTGGCGATGATGATGCCTAGCATCATGAGCCAGCAGGCGTTGTCGATGCGGACCTGCCAATGGGGAAGATTGAACAGGAACCGTTGTTTGTCCAGAAACAGCCGTCCCAGAAGCGCAGGTCCGAGGAACAGGCCGAGGAGGGCGCTGGGAAGCGTTGCGATAATCGCATATATCTGATATCCGAAGATCAGGGCGCTGCGAGATATGCCCAGCGCTCTCATCAGTCCCAATGAGCTGCGCTGGCTGTTGACCAGTCGGCTGATAGTGGTGATGGTGGTCAGCGTCACCAATACAATCATCAACGTGGAGAACATGTACGACATGCGATACATGCTCGCGGTTTTGGCTTGGAACTTCGAAATCTCGGTTTTGGCGTCGCGGCCTTGCACGCTGACGGCTGCGTTGCCTAGCGTGTCTCGAACGGAACGGGCGATGCAGCCGGTATCGCAGCCAGGTTCGGCTTTGACCGCTATGCTGTTGATGCGGTCCAAAGTCACGGGCAGCGATGCACGATTAGTGTATGCGTACCCGTAGCGGTCGTGATTCGCCACCATGTCGTTCATTGGGCTGGTGTAGCCGATGTACTCCGGACTGGCGATGAGGCCCCGTACAGTCAATGCGATCGGGGACTTGTTTACATTGATGGTGACTGTATCCCCGGTGCTGATGTGATTGGCGTCGGCGAAGTTCTTGTCAATCCAGATGGAGTTCTTTTTCTTAGTGTCGAATTGTTCGCCGTCATTGACGAGTGGGCGGGACACTTCGTTGGAGTCTTTGAGGTTGACGGTGAGCAGCTTGTTCGCTCCGCTACGTTTCATCGAGGCGGTGACGATCAGCGATCCGTCGGCATGCGACACGTGCTTGGCATTGTTGACTTCATCGGTGAGCGTCGCACCTGCGGATCGCACGCTCACCCACGCATCGGCCAAGTTGGTTTGCATAGACCATCGTTCGAATTCGTAGCTCATGCCGTGGGCCGCAGACAACAGTCCTGAGAAAACGAATAGGGTAAGGAACACGAGCACTGCTATGGCGCTTAGGGACATTGCGTTGGTTCTGCAATCCCTCAGTATTTTCTTGAGCATAGAAGACGCCTACCACTGGATTTGGGTAATGGATTCCGGATTGTTGTTTCGCTGCACGGATTCGGTTTTGCCGTCTTTGATGGTGACGACCACATCGGCGATTCGCGCAATCGATGAATTATGCGTTACCACAATCACGGTTTTGCGGTATTGGCGAGACATCCGCATCAGAAGTTTTAGGACCGACTGTCCGGTTTTGGAATCCAACGCGCCTGTAGGTTCGTCGCACAGCAGCAGCTGCGGGTTCTTGCACAGGGCTCGCGCAATGGCCACACGTTGAAGCTGGCCGCCGGACAATTCTTGTGGGAAGGCATGGATTTTCTCGCCGAGACCAACGTCGGAGAAGACGGCTTGCGGATCGAAATTCTTTCCGCCGAAGCGTGCGACCATTTCCACATTTTCTAGAATGGTGAGGTTGGGGATGATGTTATAGAATTGGAACACAAAGCCGATGGAGTTGCGGCGATACTGTGTCAAGGCGCGTTCCCTCATGTCGGATATATCAGTGCCATCGACTGTGATGGAACCTGATGTGGGTGAGTCCATGCCGCCCAACATGTTGAGCAGCGTGGACTTTCCCGCGCCGCTCTGCCCAAGGACCACACAGAAATCACCCTCGTCGAGGGAGAAGCTGACATGATCCAAGGCCATAGTCTGCACGTCATTGCTGTTGTATTGTTTAGTCAGATTGATGACGTCAATGAACGACATGGTGTTTCTCCTTGCATAAGCTTTAGGATCCCGACTAGCAGTCGCTTGATGGACTGGAAGGTCGGCGTATCCGGTATGGTGTCGGGATTCGCAAATTTCTCACGCAGTATGCCGTTGAGCCCGTATACGATGAAGCATGACAGCTCATGCACATCCACCGCGGCCTCACGCGACGCGACGCCTTTCCTTTCCAGCAATTCGTTAATGATGTGTTCCGCCATAGGAATCTCTTCCGTCATCATGGTCATGCTGATGGTATCTAGAATCTGCTTGTTATCACCATGGTCCAGAAGATTGCGATACCTGTTGAAGTCGCATTCCACTGATTCGATGAGACGGTCAATCTTCCGTTCGGGATCGAGTGTTTCGTCGCGTACGATGCTCCATCGCTGGTCTAACTGCTGCTTGACGATGTGCTGCATGGCCGCTTCGTAGATATCCTGCTTTGACGCGAAATAGTAATAGAACAGGCCGGGGCCCGACGCGTCAGCCTCCTGAATGATGCTCCGGATGGACAGGCCTTCATACCCTTTCTCCAAAAGCATGCGTGAAGCTATGTCAATCATCTGCTCTTTGCGTTTGTCGTACTTAAGCATCCAAGCTCCCTGTCCCGCACATTAATTGAACAATGTTCAAAAACACTACTACGGCACCACAGTCACGTCAACGCATTGGCTTTATTTCACGCCCTTCTCTCCGCTGTCAGCGTAAATAGAGATGGAAATCGGCGACCGCTGCACAAGCCGAGAGGCGATCCAGCAACCACCGATTATCTTCCGCGCATTCATCGCAACAGTTCCCGACAGTGGGCGCACGAGCAAGAGACACGCTACGAGCCACCCCCTCTAGGCCGCTCCGCGTGCCAGCGTCCTGTAACGACGGACGGCTCGACGTCCAACATTCCCATTACGCGACTGCCGTCTCACCTTCGCCTACAAACAGTCCACTGGACTGACTGCTTCACGGCTCAATCGTCTGAGGAGACAGCTCGCCCATTATGGACAATGAATCAACGTCCTCTGGCTTTCGTTCATGTCCGTGGCCGTTATCCACAGGCCGTCCTGCGTAAGCCCGTAGCGTTCGCGCAGCATGTCGAACGTGTGCAGGCCCTCGCGCATCGCTGCCCGGTATTCGTCGTCGTCCGCCGCGCTGTTGAGGTTGGCGGCGATGGCGAACGCTTCGGATACGAGGCGTTCCATGTCGTGCGTGGACAGGTTCTCCAGGTGCCGTTCGCGTCCGTCATCGAGGAAGGGCGGGCGGTTCTCCATCGCGGCGCGCCATTCCTGGACGGCGAGGCTGCGGCTTCTGGCATCGTCCGCCCAGTCGTCGCGCAGTCGTTTCAATCGCATGTCGTCGCCGAGCTCGAAGGCGTTGAACCGTTCCGTCCACCCGTCCGTGCTGCGCCACGTGATCCTGTAGCCGACCACCTGGCCGGGGTCGGTGAACGAGTCTTTGGCGGTTCCCCTGCGCAGCCTGGGGTCGATGGAGAAGCCTTCCCTGCGCACGCGGCGTATGAACTCGTCCTCGCTGCGCGACGCCTTGACGCACGTGGTCGTTGCCGTTGGCGGACAGTCCGTGGCGGACCGCGAGCCATGTGACGCCCTGATCGTCGTCGCCGTCGATGATGTTCATGCGCGTCAGATAATCGCGGATGACGGCCTCCCATTCCTGGTCGGTCAGTATTCCGTGGCCGGCCTTGATGGCGAGCGAGCAGTGCCACACGCGCTTCCTGCCATGCTCTCGTTCGGGGTTGTTCTTGCCTCGCATGTCGGGCGGGAACGGATCGTCCTTGCGTTCCCTGACGCGGTAGCGTCGGTCGAACCTGCGGCCTATCTCCGCATACGACGCCGCCGGCTTGCCATCCATGTCAAACGAGGGAAACATGTCGCCGCTCGCGCACACGAGATGCTGGTCGGTGTGCTCGTTGCGCCGTCCCTTGCCGAACAGGTAGCGTGGATTGGCAACGGCGTGTTGGACTGTTCCTGGAGGGTTTTCCCTTGTCTGGTGAACTCCATGGGACTCATGTATCCGAGGGTCGAGTGGAGCCGCTGGTGGTTGTACCACCACACGTACCGGTTGACGTCCGAGCGCAGTTGTTCCACGCTCGTGTACGTGTTGGCGTATATGAGCTCTTTCTTGATCAGCCGGTCGGTGGATTCGACCACCGCGTTGTCGTAGGGCGTGCCCGGCCTGGAAAGCGAACGCGTGATGCCGAACACGTCGAGCATTCGTTCGATGCGTTCTCCGGTGAACTCGCCGCCCCGGTCGGTGTGGAGCACCTCGATGTCGCCCAACGGGAAGCGCAGCGTGGCGAATGCGGCCAGCACAAGTTCGGGGTCGTGTCTGACGCCGACCGAATGCCCGGCGATCTCGCGGTTGGCGAGGTCGCCGGGCAGGCAGACGTACGCCCACGAATTGCCGACCATCACATAGGCCGGGTCGGAGGCCAGGTGGGTGCGCGGCTTGTACCCGTCGAACTCGCGGGCCGACAGGTTGGGTGCCGGGCCGTCGTTCGGTTTTGCCGGATGCGGCCGGTACCGGGCCCTCGAATACGAGCTTGCCATGCCCTTGGCCTTCATGATCCGGCAGATGCGGCGGCGCGACATGACGATGCCCCGCGGCGCGGCTCGGCTCTGATCTTCCTGGCCCCGTACGCCCTGCCGTTGTCGCGCCACACGCGTTCCACGTCACCCTCATGGGGGTCGACGCGTTCGACCTCGGGGTGGTCGGGCATCCAGTAGTACGTGGATTTCGGCACGCCGAGGATCCTGCATTGCGCCGATATCGGGCAGCGGCCGGCGTTGGACCGCATCACGCCTGCTTTCGTGCGAATACCGGCGCCGCTTGTTCTGAAACGTCCACCTCCATCTCCAACCGGCGGTTGCGTCTCTCCGATTCGATCAGCTCGTTCTGCTCCGGGGTCCGGTTGTCGACGGCCCTGGTCGAGCCGCTGTTGCGGCCCATTACCATGTTTGGTAGGCCTCGATGGTCGGGGCCGGGTCGCCGGTCCTGGTATGACTTTCCTGCCCTGTCGTTGATGATCCGTGGGGTGTTGTCGCCGGGAACGGGGACGCCCGATGACCGCTGATAGGAACCAGGCCGGCTACACGGACGCTTCAGGGGCGCATGGCGCAGGTCTCGTCGTAATGTGGGTGCGGCGCGGGCGTCCGGACTCCTCCGAGCCCGCGGCGACCGGAAAACCTTCATGACGGGAGGAACGATGATGACCCCGGACGACATCGACGTGTGGGTCCACCTGGACGTGGGCAAGAGCGCGCACCACGCGCACGCCCTCGACCGGGACGGCGACACCCTGTACGACAAGCCGGTGAGACAGGACGAGAAGGCCATCCGCTCGATGCTGGAACACCTCTCCAGGCGCGGCCGCGTATTGCTGGTCGTGGACCAGCCCAACACCATCGGCTCCCTGCCCCTGACGGTGGCGCGGGACATGGGGATCGCGGTCGCCTACCTGCCCGGCACCGGCATGGCCGAGACCATCATCCCCTCCATCGCCCGCGACATCAAGGCCATCAAGGACCGGCGGCGCGAGGTCGGACGCCAGGTCGAGAAGCTCCTGGAGGACCACCCTCTTCTCACGGTCCCGGCGTCGATGCCCGGGATAGGCGTCAGGACCGCAAGCAGCATCCTGCTCGGCATCGGCGGCGACATCGCCAACTTCACAAGCGCGGCCCACCTGGCCGCCTACGCCGGCATCGCACCGGTCACCGGCCAGTCCGGCACCAGCATCAAGGGCGAGAGACCGGCAAGGGGCGGCAACAAACGACTCAAGAACGCGCTATGGCAGTCCTCGTTCGTCGCCAGCACCAAACACCCGCCCTCCATCGCCTACTACAAACGCAAACGCGAACAAGGCAAACACCACAACGCCGCCGTCATCTGCCTCGCCCGACGCCGATGCGACGTGATCTACAGCATGCTCAAGAACGGCGCCCTCTACCAGGGACCAGCCCTCGCCGCCTGAACCGGGCCACACGGGAAAAGACGCCGGACGCCACCGGCAGGGCGAAGCACGCCCACGACAACCAACCGGAAACCAAAACGCCAGCCCTACAGAGTTGACAAAAACATAGGAACACCCCCCATCACACCGGCGGCCTGTTTGATTGTGCGATTTTGTGCGAATGGCTCACACGGTTCTTAGTGAGAACCGTTCGCTGCGTACCTGACCCTAGAACCGGATCAGCGCTTTGATGACCTTGCGCTGGTCCATCGCCTCGTAGGCGTCTTGGATATGGTCGAGGTCGTATTCGTCGGTGAACACGCGGCCGGGGTTGATTTCGCCCTTGAGCACCGCGTCGAGCAGTCCGCAGTCAAGGTCGTAGTGGCGCACGGGGGCCGGGCCGCCCTTGATGCCGATGTTGCCGTAGAACGTGCCTTCGGCGCTGATCTCCACGTCATGCGGCAGGCCCACACGGCCGATCACGCCACCGCGGCGAGTCAGGCCAATCGCCGTGTCGAAGGACTGCTTGGAGCCCACGCATTCGAGAACTGCGTCGGCACCGTAACCGCCGGTCATCTCCAGCACCTTGTCGATGGCGGCCTGGTCACGCTCCGGCACGATGTCGGTCGCGCCAAATTCGCGGGCAAGCTCCGCTCGGTCTTCGTGGCGGCTCATGGCGATGATGCGTTTCGCACCGAGCATGTGCGCGGACAGCACACCGCACAGGCCGACTGCACCATCGCCCATGACCACGGCTGTGTCACCGGGCTTGACCTCGGCAGAAACCGCCGCGTGATAACCGGTGGACATCACATCGGAAACGGTCAGCAGCGAAGCGAGCGTCGCGTCATCGTAGTCTTCCGGCGAACCGGGCACCTTGACCACGGTGCCGTCCGCCTCGGGCACACGCAGGTATTCGGCCTGACAAGCGGAGAAGTAGCCGCCGTGAGGGCATACGGATTCGAAGCCGGCCTTGCACACCGGGCACTTGCCGCAGCTGTACGGGAATGGCACAACCACGAAATCGCCGGGCTTGACGGATTCGACCGCCGCGCCAACCTCTTCGACCACACCGATGGACTCGTGACCCACCTGGCTGTGCGCGGCCTGTCCGCTCAGCCCACGGAAGAACCACAAATCAGAGCCACACACGCACGTGCGCACCACGCGGATCACGATGTCATCATCCTGCTGAAGTGCCGCCTTCGGCACTTCTTCCACGGCCATCTTGCCAGGCTCCACGAAAATCGCGGCTTTCATCATTTCGGTCATGTCAATCACTCCTTTGTTGGGAATATCTGTCTATTGTCGTTTATTGTTTGACGTCGGTTTGCAGGCGCTTCACCTGTTCGATGATGTTCCGGTTTTCTTCGATGAGCTGCTGCGCCTCCTCGTCGCGCCCCTCAGCCTTAGCCCGCCAGTACAGTGTCTTGAACGATACGTACGCCTGCTGCATTCGAATGGATTCGGCTTTGGCAGCGAGACGCAGGGCCTGCGCGTCGAGCAGTTCCAGCTGGCGGCGTGCACCTTCTCGCCCGCCCTGCGAGTTGGCGAGGTACGTGCGCATCGATTCGAGCGGCATGCCCGTGGCTGCGAGACAGGATACTGTGGTCAGCCGTTCGAGATCGGCGTCCGAATAGGCGCGATGCCCCGAACTCGGGTCGCGAGTGATGGGAGCGATAATGCCGATCTGCTCGTAGTAACGCAGCGTGGACTCCGGAAGCCCGGAAATCACCGACGCCTCGCGAATCGTATGCCATGCGGTCGTTGTGCTCATATCGACAACTCTAAAAACCTCAAGTACTTGAAGTAAAACGGCGACACGCCCATGGATGTCTTCTGCACGAGTAGGCTGGGATTCGGCGATGGGACCCGCCTGAACTTGTTTCGAACCGCACACTGCTGATAGTTCCTACACACGATTTGACATTGCATGGAATCGTTGTGTCTTCAGCGGGATTCAGCGGTTTCAGGAAAGGCTATTATGGGCTCGCAATCCCCATCCGCAGGTGCCCGGCCGGGCACGCGCACGGCCACTCCTCCGGCGCACAAACTCCCCGATATCCATCTTGATATTGTGTTGGTCGTCTTCTGCGGCGGTGCCATCGGCACCGCGATTCGCTATGCGTTCGCGCAGATTCCCGCAGCCGGCAGCTTCCATACCGGCACGTTTGTGGCCAACATGCTGGCCTGCTTCTGCTATGCGGGTCTGACCGCCTATTTGGCCGGCTCTTCCCGGTTCGACACGCGTGCCAAGGAGCTCACCAGCCGTGGGCTCGGCATGGGCGTATGCGGCGGTTTGTCTACGATGTCGACGTTGGCATTGGAAGGCTTCACCGCGATTCGCGACGGTCAGGTGGCGGCCGGCATTGCCTATCTACTGGTGACGTTCGCGCTGGGTCTGGTTTGTGCGTCTGCCGGCGTGTGGGCAGGAACGCATCTGGCCGGCTCCTCGAACGCATCCGCCGAAGCGTCCGCTGATACGAATGCCGCTACGACCAGCAAGGGAGGTAAGGCGTGATGACCGTATTCCTACCAATCTTGGTCTGCCTGTGCGGCGGCGTAGGCGCCTCCTGCCGCTATCTGCTTGACGCGACCATCAAAACGTATTGGCAACGCGCATTCCCGCTGTCCACATTCACCATCAATCTCATCGCCGGATTCCTGACCGGTCTGGTTGCGGCGCTGGCACTGGGCGGGACACTTGATGAACCGTGGCGGCTGGTGCTGGCCACCGGTTTCCTCGGCGGATTCTCCACGTTCTCGACCGCGATCAACGAAATGGTGACGCTCTTCCACAAACGCCGCTACCCCACGGCAACGGCCTATCTGGTGCTGTCGCTGGGTGTGCCGGTCGTTGCTGCGGCCTGCGGTTTTCTCGTCTGACCGCCACGACGATTCCCGACGCGGTCAGCGGTATCATTGCGAGGTCGAACGTCACAGGTACATCCGGGAGGTATATGGGCATGGCGAACAATGGAGCGGATGTGAAGCACAATCAGGGCGCGGACGTCACGAATGCCTCGGCCACAACGAACACTGCGGAAAATACCGTGGGCACGGCAACCCCGAAGCAAAATGGACTCGCCGTGTTGGGCAAGTATATGGGTGTTTCCGCCACGCAGACCATTGTGGAGTATGCGACGTTCGCCATCCTGCACTTGATCGGCGTGCCCTCGCAGATCTCCAACGGTATCGCCGTGGTGTGTTCGGCGACCTACAACTTCGTGATGAACCGCAACGTGACGTTCAAATCGTCAAGCAACTTCGCCCGTTCCGTGATGCTTTTCGTGCTGCTGTGGATCTGGAACTTCACGTTCAGCACACTGCTGATCGGCTGGATGCCGGGCGCGACGGACCTGAGCCCGTATGTGGTGAAGTTCATTGCGATGGCCTGCCAGTTCGGCTGGGGTTATCCGTTGTGCAAGTACGTGATTTTTAGGTGACACATTCCAATCGCTCACTGTCGTTCGCCTTCGCCTATTTGTATTTGGAGCGCTTATCAGAAGAACAGCATCGCAACACCTGCAGCGAAGCACATGAGCAGAATCGATGTCAGGAAGCTGGCGAGCATCGGCTTCTTGCCCTTGGAAGCGATGGCCTTGAAGTTCACGTTGATGCCGAGCGCGGCCATGGCCATGCCGAGCACGATGTACGCAAAGTCCACGAGCTGCGGGGTGATGGAGGCGATGAGCGGCACGAAGGTGCCGATGATCGAAGCGCCGATGAAGCCGAGCATGAACCACGGGAAGGCCACAGTCTTCTTGCCGGTGTTCTCCACCTCGGAGTGCTTCTTCTCCCACCAGATAGCGATGATGATGGCCGCGAACACGAGCATGAGCACGCGGGAAAGCTTCATGATGGTGGCGATGTCCACCGCGCCGAAAGCGTCGCCGGCGGCGACCGCGTGGGCGATTTCGTGCAGGGAAGCACCGGCGGTGATGCCCAGCTGGTCCTTGGTCATGCCGGTCAGCGGGCCGAGCGCGATCTCCAGCAACGCGAACACAGTACCCATAATGGCTACGATGGCCACGGCCATGGTCACGTCGTTATCCTTCTCGTCCTGCTTGTCCTCAGACACCTTGATGGAACTGGCCAGACCCATGACGGCGGCCGCACCGCAGATGCCGGTGCCACCGGCGGTCAGGATGGCGAGCATCGGGTCGACACCGAGCTTGCGGGCGATGGCATAGCACACGATGATGGTCAGCGTGACGACCACAGCGGCGATCGGCAGACACTTGATGCCCTGCGTGAACAGCACGGCGAGGTTGAGCTTGAAACCGAGCAGGATGATGCCGAGGCGCAGCAGCTTGTTGGAAATCAGGCCAGCGGCGTCCTTGACGCCTGCCTTGCGGCCATCATTGAAACCGACGTAGGCACTGCGGATCGGGAACTGGATGATCATACCGATGAGCAGCGCGATGATAAGCGCGCCGAACAGGCTGAATCCGGGGAACTGCTTGAGCCAGGAGGCGAACAGCGAAGCCAGCAGAGTCAGAACGCCAATGAACAACATGTCAACGGCGGCAATGCGCTTCCACCATTTTGTACAGAACTCTCTCATGGTGTCTATTGAATCTCAAGCGTTTACATCGGTCAAATCATTGCTACCAATACATATCATCGATTTTGCCGATACCACATTCTGGCTCCCCTCTGACGGGAGACAAGGCACTGACTATCCGCGCAACACAGCGATAATCGCTTCCACCAGCTCTCGCTGATCGTGCGTCAGGCCGGATCTCGGCACCAAGGCATAGAAACGGCGCACGAATTCGTCTCCGAGCTTTCGCGCCGGCACTCCAGAAGGCACTGCGGCTTCCGAAATCAGCGACTGCCCAAAGCCGGAAGACAACGCCGCCGCAATCGCGGCATTGCTGGACACCTCCATGGTGCGAGGCGGCAAACCCTGCATGGTCTTGAAATACAAATCCGTGTAATACCGCACACCGGAACCGTGCTCGCGCACCATCCATACGCCGTCTGGTTCTCCCGCCAAGACCAGCCGGTCCTCGCACAGGGTGACACGATCCACCGAATCATTGACGATCGGCTTTTCCACCACGCCCAAATGCACGGCTTTCATGCTTGTCTGGCCAAGAATGGCGTCCGAGTTCATCACTTGCACGGCAAAATCGAACCCATCCATGTTCCGGGCCATGACCGGCAATGCCTTGGGAAGCAATATTGCGGCGGTCGTATGCGAGAACGAGACCGCCAATGGCTCGCGATCCTCCTGCACTCGGGCAATCTGCTCGCGCGTATCACGCCATAATCCATCAATACCAATGGCAGTCTGATACAGCATCCGCCCGGCCTGCGTAGGTGTCACATCGCTTTTCGCATTGCGCACGAACAGCGGAGCCCCGACCATCTGTTCCAATTGGGCGATGCGCGACGACACCGTCGACTGCGACACTTTCAGCTCGTCAGCAGCCAACGTGAACTGGCCCACCTCATATACGGCGACCAGGGTCTCAAGCAATGGGAACATGGTTCAACTGTAACGCCTTATACTTCGCGCATCTGCGCTAATTGCGTCTTTGCCTTGTGGAGTTTGGCGTAAATTTCGTTACGCTGTGCCGGATTCTTAGCACGCTGATGATCTCGCGTAAGTTTGTCAACATCGGCTTCGAGTCGCGCGATCTCGCCATGCTGCACGATGCGTGCATCCAGATTCTCGAAGTCCGTGGTTCCCAAAATCGCTTGCGAGCACAAGGAAGCCCACAGTTCATCAATGGTGGAGCCGGTCAACTCAAGCTGGCACTCCCCTGCCGGCTGCCAGCCGCCTGCATACACGTGATAAATAAGCGTGTGTCCGGCACGCCCCGGCTGTGCACGACGCACCGCGAACGCGCATTCCTCGCGCGTTCTGCCTTCGAACGGCACCTCGCGCACACATGCAAACACAATGCCCGACTTGCGTTGTCCGGCAATAAGTTCGATGACTTCAGAAGGCATTTCAGTGGCTTTAGCCGTAAGTTTAAGACCGATAATCAACACTTCTGGAATCAGTTTGCCATCCGCAAGTCCAGTGTTGGCAGAACGAGCCAGGGCCAGCATGGTGATGGATTCAATCTCATTCACAAACCGCTGCTTAAGCTTGCCGGAAATCGGCGCTTTGCCCACGAACAGAGCCTTCGGCAATATGCCCTTGGCCTCCGGAATCGCCGTGGAAACAGGCAGTCCCAGTGAAATTGCGGATACGGAACCACAGTGAGCAGCCTGTGCACCAGTCATCATCGACCTTCTTTCCCGGCCTGCCATCAGTGTCATACCCTCGCAGTGCAGCAGTCCGTTTATCTATTGGAAAGCAACACTAGCGCATCCAGG
>OASQ01000282.1_pt1 | contig 24548 bp, 20 predicted proteins | sample 1475771 | NCBI WGS metagenome assembly OASQ01 (sample SAMEA2579910, study PRJEB22360) | human gut metagenome | reverse complement strand
CAGGGCGCCGCCACCCCCACGCGGCGGTCGTGGGGGGCTGCAGCTGCCACTAGCGGCAAACCCGCGCGTCAGAACGCTTCCGCACATGCAACAACCTGCAAACAAACGGCGAAGGCCGCCTGGAGTACCATCCAGGCGGCCTTAGCAACACACGACTCAATCAGTCGTTATTTTTTATTGCGCATCTGCGCTTCCATCTGACGCAGCAGGTCCATATCGGACTTAGGACCACCCGCTCCCAGTCCGCCCATGCCGCCCAGACCCATGGCATCCAGACCGGGAATATTGGGCATGCGCATCTTTTTGCCCTTCTTACCCTTCTTGCCCTTCTTGCCGCCGGCCTGCGCCTGATTGGCCATCGTGCGCATGCGGCCCATCATCTTATTCATCTCGCCCCACTGCTTCATAAGGCTATTGACCTCGGTGGGGGTCACGCCGGCGCCCTTGGCAATGCGGGCACGGCGCTGGCCGTTGATGATGGAGGGGCGAAGGCGCTCCTCCTTGGTCATCGACATGATGATGGCCTCGTTCTTGTCGAAGATGCCCTCGTCCAGGTTGCCGCCCATCTGGTTGAGCGCGCGCTGGCCACCGGGAAGCATACCCAGAATGCCCTTCATGCCGCCCATCTTCTTGACGGCCTTCATCTGGTCGAGCATATCGTTCATGGTAAAGCCCTCGCGCAGCATGCGCTCGGCGGCCTCGAGCTGCTCGGCATCGGCGGCCTCCTGGGCCTTCTCGATGATGCCGACGACATCGCCCATGCCCAAGATGCGCTTGGCCATGCGGTCCGGGTAAAACGGCTCCAGCGAATCGGGCTTCTCGCCCATGCTCACGAACTTGATGGGCTTGCCGGTCACCTGGCGCACAGAAAGCGCGCCGCCGCCACGGGCGTCGCCATCGAGCTTGGAGATGATCACGCCGTCAAAGTCGGTGCGCTCGGCGAAGGTCGAGACAACGTTGACGATATCCTGGCCGGTCATGGCATCGACGACCATCAGCACCTGATCGGGCTTGACGGCTTTCTTGATGTCCATGGCCTCCTGCATCATTTGCTCGTCGATCTGCAGGCGGCCGGCGGTATCGACGATGACCACATCGCGCAGGTGGTCGACAGCCTCCTGGATGGCGCCCTTGGCGATATCGACCGGGTGCTCGCCGTCACCGCGGAAGACCGGAACGCCGATCTCTCCACCGAGCGTGGCCAGCTGGTCGGCAGCGGCAGGGCGGTAGACATCGCACGCGGCGAGCAGGGGCGAGCGGCCCTGCTTCTTGAGCAGGTAGGCCAGCTTTACGGCCGCCGTGGTCTTACCGGAACCCTGCAGACCCACGAGCATGATGACATTGGGGATGCGGTTGCTAAAGACGAGCTTGCTCTCGGTGGAGCCGAGCATCTCGGTGAGCTCGTCGAGCACGATCTTGACGACGTTTTGCGCCGGCGACAGCGACTCCATGACCTCGGCGGTCATGCAGCGCTCCTTGGTCTTGGCGACAAACTCCTTGACGACCTTGAAGTTGACGTCGGCCTCAAGCAGCGCCATGCGAATGTCGCGCATGGCCGAGGTGATATCGGCCTCGGTCAGCTTACCCTTGCCGCGCAAGCGGTCAAATGTGTCGTTGAGGCGATCGCTCAGGGAATCAAACACTGGTTACTCCTTAGTTGGACTCGCCCACCAGGGCGCGGCAGAAATCTTTGGCATTGAACTCCTGCAGGTCATCGACCTGCTCGCCCACGCCCACGCGCAGGATCGGGAGCTTGAGCTTCTCGGCAACGGCCATGGCGATACCACCCTTAGCCGTTCCGTCGAGCTTTGTCATGATAATACCGTCCAGACCCAACGCCTCGTTAAACTCAAGCGCCTGGTTCAGACCGTTTTGGCCTGTCGCGGCATCGATTACGAGTACAACCGAGACGGGCATGGGGCCGGCGGCCATATTGGCGGCGCGCTTACGCGTCACGTTGACCACCTTGGCAAGCTCGCGCATGAGCTCGGGGCTCGTGTGCAGACGGCCGGCGGTATCGATAAGCACCAGGTCGCTGTCGCGCTTGTCGGCCTCGTCGAGCACGTCGTAGCAAACACTTGCCGGGTCGGAGCCGCGGTCGCGCTTGATGACGGGGACGCCAGCGCGCTGGCCCCACACATCGAGCTGCTCGATAGCGGCAGCACGGAAGGTATCGGCCGAACCGATCACGACGTTCTTGCCGCGGGCGGCCATGGCGCTCGCGATCTTACCGACCGTCGTGGTCTTGCCGGCACCGTTAATGCCCACAAACAGCACGCAGCTCGGCGTATCGGAGAACGGATCGCGCTCGATGGGCACAAAGTGCTGCTCAAGCTGCTCGGCCAGGGCACGGCGAAGCTGTGGAGCGGTCTTGAGGTTCTTCTTGGCCGCAGCATCGCGCAGGTCATCGGAGACCTGAATGGCGATCTCGGCGCCCATGTCACCCATGACGAGGGTGTCCTCCAGGTCCTCCCAAAAATCCTCGTCGACCTCACCGCCAAAGTAGAAGACCTCGTTGAGGGCCTCGCGGCTTCGCTCAAGTCCGCGCGAGAGAGCATCGAAGAATCCCATTATGCATTCACGACCTTTCCGGTTTCGCGATCGAGTTTTTGCGAGACGACGCGACTGACGCCGTCGGCTTGCATCGAGACGCCATAGAGGACGTCAGCGTCCTCCATAGTACGGCGCTGATGCGAGATAACCAAGAGCTGCGTATCGGAACGCAACACATCGAGCGCGCCGATGAGCTTGGACAGGTTGGCGTCATCGAGCGCCGCCTCGACCTCGTCCAGCACATAGAACGGCACCGTGCGCGTGCGATACACGGCAAAGAGCAAGGCGAGCGCCGTCAGACTCTTCTCGCCGCCCGACATGAGCATCATCTTGGTGATGCGCTTGCCGCGCGGCTGCGCCACGACCTCGATACCCGTCTCGGCAGGATGCTCGGGGTCGGTCATCTCCAGATGCGCCTGTCCACCCGGGAACAGCATGGCGAAGATCTCGCGGAAGTTCGCGTCGACCTTCTCAAGCGTCACCAGGAAGGCCTTCCGCATCTTGCGATCAATGGCCACCGTGATCTTGGTGAGCGCCTTGCGCGCGCTCTCCAGATCGGCCAGCTGCTCCTCGATGTAGTCGGCGCGGCGCTTGAGCTGCTCGTACTCCTCCATGGCAACTTGGTTAACGGGACCAAGGTTGTTGATCTGGCGCACAAGCTGGTTGAGCTCGCGCTCGGCGGCGTCGCGGTCGGTGGGCGCGGGAAGCATGAGCGCTTCCTCGAGTACCGTGGTGCCATCGGCGGTGATGGCCTTGATGGCCGCCTCCACCTGCACCTCGAGCTTGCCGCGTGCGACCTTGAACTCGTTTTGCGTGGCAGAGGCGGTATCGACTCGTTCCTTAGCGCGGGCAACCTCTGCCTTGGCATCCTCGATGGTCTTCTTGAGCGAAGCGGAGTCCGCCTCCTCCAGAGAGGCCTGGTCACGCAGGCGCGCTGCCCAATCCGACGCGCGTTCCAACAGGGCAGAATAGCGTTCGTGCATGGGATCGACGCGCAGGCGCAGCAGCTCGAGCGAGCGCGAGGCCTGGCGTGTTCCGCGGATACGACGGTCGATGCCCTCAAGACGATGCTCCAGGTCGGGCACGCGGCCCTTCAGCGAACGCAGGCGTTCACTCGTCTGGGCTAGGCGAACCTTGGCGTCGGCGAGCTTGCCGGCAGCCTCGGAATCGTCACGGCGAACGCGGTCGAGTTCGTCGTTGGCCTCGGCAATCTGCAAGCCCAGATCGCTTGCCTGCGCACGGGCCTCGTCACGCGAACGGGTGAGCTCGTCCACGCGCGGGCGCGCGGCGCGAACGGCCTCGGCAGCCTGCTCACGGCGCTTGGAGATACGCACGCGCTCGACCTCGGCATTGTTGGCGCTTTGCTCCAGACGGCCGATCTCGGACAACAGGGAGCGGCGCTCGCCCTCAAGGCGGGCAATCTCACCGGCGGCATCGCCCTCAGCGGCACGCGCTTCCTCAACGGCCGCATTGGCCTCGACGACCTGATCCGACACATGCTCAAACACAGCGGCCAAATCGGGCTCAAGCCCCTCCAGCTCGCGAATGCGACGCTTACGCTCCAGAGCACCCGACGCCTCGCCGGCATCGAGGCCCACACGCACCAGGCCGCCGCAGGCGACGCGGGCGCCATCGGGGGTCACGTAAGTCACGCCGTCAACGACCGGCGCCGAAAGCGCGGCAGAAAGATCGTCCACTACGTAATAGCCGCCGAGCAGCGCCTCGACGACGGGTCCGTAGCCTGCGCGCACGGACAGACGATCAACCAGGCGGGTACCGGCAGCGCCCTCAGCGGCGGTAGAGCCGCTCACGCCGCGCGCCACCAGCAGTGCCTCGCCCGAGGCCTTCTTTTGGTCCAGAGCCGCACGACCGGCACGCTCAAGCGTGGCGGCGTCATCAAACAGCAGCGCATCGATATCGCCGGCGAGCAATTGCTCCACCAGGCCCTCAAGCTCGCGCGGGGCCTCGAGCACGTCACCCAGGCGGCCCGAGACATCGTCGCCCAGCGCACCCACCAGTCGGCTCACGAGCGGCGAGCTGTCGGCCATGCGGGCATCGAGTTTCTTTTGGCTGGAAAGCTCCGAGCGCACCTCGGACAACTTGTTGCGCGCCTCGCTCTCGCGGGCACGCAGGTCCTTCAGGGCTGCACGGGCGACCTCGGTGGCCTCACGCGCATCGGCCTGGGCCTGGCGCGCTTCCTCAAGAGCGCCCTCAAGCTCCTCGGCGCGGTCGCGACGGCTCTCGAGCGAGGCCGTGACCTCCTCGAGCTGCTCGTCAATCTGCTCCAGGCGCGAGGCATACATGTTGTCCTCGACCTCGGCATTGCTCAAGGAATCCTTAACCTTGGTGAGCTCGAGCGCGGCGTTATCGGCCACGCGCTGCACATCGCGTTGCTCTCGCGTAAGCTGCGAAATCTGATTGTCGAGCGCCACGCGCCGCTCGTGGAGCTCAGCGGCGGCAGGACCAGCGGCGTCAACGTCCTCCTGGGCTTGCATATGCGCACCGGTCACTTCCTCAAGCTGCGCACGCGCGTCCTCGAGCTCCTCGACCACGCGACGACGCTGATGCTCGGAGCTCGAAATCTGACCGCGTATGTCAGACAGGCGCGACACCATGTTGTGGCCCTTTTCCTCGAGCAGGCGCATGTCGGAGTTAATGCGGCCGACCACATCTTGCATATGACGGCGTTGCTCGCCCAGGTCGCCCACAAACAGGCCCTTTTCCTCAAGCATAACCTGGAGCTTCTCGAGCTCGCGCTCCTTTTCGCTCATGCGGTACTGCGCAAGCTCCAGCTCGGCAGCACCTTCCTTGGAGCGGCTCTCCAGGTCGTTCCACTGCGACTGCAGCGAACGAAGCTCATCGACAGCCAGCATCTGCGTAAGCTCGTTCGCGCGCGAGGACAGCTCTTTGTACTTGCGCGCGCGATCGACCTGACGCTCCAGCGGTCGCAGCTGACGGGCGATTTCCTTATTGATGTCGCGGGCACGCGTCAGGTGCTCGTCCATCGACTTAATCTTTTTGAGCGCACGCTCCTTGCGGCGCTTGTGCTTGGAAATGCCGGCGGCCTCCTCGATGAGGGCGCGACGCTCCTCGGGGCGGCTCTGCAAAATGGCGTCGAGCTTGCCCTGGCTGATGATGGAATGCGTATCCTTGCCTAGGCCCGAATCGTGCAGGATGTCCTGAATGTCCATCAGGCGGCACGGACTCGAGTTGATGAGGTACTCGCTTTCGCCCGAGCGATACATACGACGGGTGATGGCGACCTCGTCAAAGTCAACGGGCAACATATGGTCCGAGTTATCGAGCACCAGCGTGACCTCGGCGACACCCACCGGCTTGCGCGCCGACGAGCCCGAGAAGATGACATCCTCCATGGCCTGGCCGCGCAGCTGCTTGGCGCTCTGCTCGCCCAGGACCCACAGAATCGAGTCAGAGATGTTCGATTTTCCCGAGCCGTTTGGACCGACGATGACGGTCAGGCCCGGCTCAAACGTCATATGGGCGCGGTCGGCAAACGACTTGAACCCTTTGAGCGTGAGAGACTTGAGATACACGGTTCCTCGCTTACACGTGCTTCTTGTTCAGAATCACGCCGTTGGTGGTGTAACCCATGCGGTCGAGCGCTTCGAGCGCGGCAGCTCCCTCGGCTTCCTTCTTTGAGGAGCCGGAGCCGCGACCCTGACGAATACCATCGATCAACACCACAGCGGTAAAGGTGGGCGCATGCGCCGGGCCCTCGGAGCCAACGAGCTTGTACGCCGGAGGTTCGTGACCGTCGGCTTGCACGCACTCCTGCAAAAACGACTTGGGGTTCGCAGGATGCTCGGCACGCTCGGAAGCCAAATGCGGCTTAAGCGTACGGTGAATGAACTCCGCCGCAACGTCCCAGCCGGCATCCAGGTACAGCGCGCCCACGAGCGACTCATAGACGTTCTCGAGGGCCGAATGCAGGCCGCGCGCACCGGTACCGGTCTCGGAGGCACCAAAGATGATGATGTCGTCGATGCCCAGCTCGTGAGAAACCTCGGACAGCGTAGCGCCCGAGACAAGCGACACCTTCAAGCGCGTGAGCTTGCCCTCGTCAAACTCCGGATAGGACTCAAACAGGGAGCGTGCGACCACAGCGCCCAAAATGGAATCGCCCAAGAACTCAAGGCGCTCATAGCTGGCAGAAACCGGCTGGCCCTCGACTGCCGAGGGATGCGTAAGCGCCGCGCGCAGCAGCACCTTATTATTGAACTCATGGCCCAGGATTTCCTGGGCGCGCGTAAGTCGTTCAGACAAAGCCAAGACCTAGGCCTCCCTGGCGTTTTCGATAGCGTCGACGGCGTCGGCGACAGAGTTGAGCGAGAGCAGGGTCTCGTCATCGATCTCGAGGTTGAACTCGTCCTCGATAGCCGTAACCAGCTGCAGGCGCTCGAGCGAGTTGGCATCGAGGTCGTCAAAGGTGGTCTCCTCGCTAATTTCGGCAACATCGACGCCCAGAACGTCAGCAGCGACCTCGGCGATCTTGTCGAAGATTTCGGAGCGGTCCATAGCGCTTCCTCTCATAGTGCATGAATACCAAAAAATGGTACCGCCCGGGCGGTACCAAGACACGGTTCTGATTCTACCCCACGACGCACGCCCCGAGACGCATAACGCCGCTGTTATAAAACGATGCCGTCCATGGAGTTGGCGACATTCTCGACCAGCCCGGCGCGCACGGCTTCGGCCGCCGCAAGCGTACCGTTTTTAACAGCCTCGACCGAGGTGGCACCATGGCCGATCAGGACCACGCCGCGCAGGCCCAAAAGAATCGCGCCGCCCTTGGCGTCGCCCGAAAGCTTGGCTTTAATCTCGCGCATCTGCTTTTTGATGAGCAGCGCGGCGATCTTGGTGCCGAGCGAGGCCATAAAGGCACCCTTGAGTTCCTGCAGCAAAAACTTGGCAGCGCCCTCGGTGGCCTTGAGCGCGATGTTGCCCGACATGCCGTCGGCGACCACGACGTCAAAATTGCCCGACGTAAGATCGGTGCCCTCGCAGTTACCAACAAAGCCGGGAACGGCGGCTTTCATGGCCGGGAAGCAGGCCTTGGTAAAGTTGGAGCCCTTCTCGTCCTCGGTGCCGTTGGCAAGCAGGCCCACGCGGGGATGCTCGATGCCCAGGACGACGCGGGCATAGGCGCTACCCATCTGAGCAAAACGCACCATGTCATCGACCTCGACATCGGGGTTGGCGCCCATATCGCACAGCACCGTCAGACCGCCGGCGCGATTGGGCAGCGCATTGGTCAGACAGGGGCGCACCGGCTGCTTCTTGCCTTCGGCCTGATACCTAAACGGCATCACGTAGGCGGTGGCAGCGGCGGTCATGGCGCCGGTGGAGCCGGCAGAGAAAAACGCGTCCGCATTACCCTTCTTAATGGCGCGGCAAGAAAGCACGATCGACGACTTACGCTTGGTCATCACGGCGCGAATGGGATCGTCATCCATGGCGATAACGTCAGGCGCCTCAAGGGCCTCAACACGTGCATGGGAAGCGGCAAAGGGATTGACGATTTCGGCGGGACCAGCTGCCAAGACCTCGATATCGGGATCGGCGGCAAGCGCAGCCTCGATACCATCGAGAACAACCTGAGGTTTCTCGTCTCCGCCCACAACGTCTACACAAACGCGAACGTTACTCATATACATACTCCTTATACAAAAATGGCCGACTCATTGAGCCGGCCATGTGGTTCCATTTGGAACGGCATCGCATCCAGAGTATACCGTTACTCGGTAACGATAACCTCGCGGTCCTTGTAGAAACCGCAGCTGGGGCACACGTGGTGCGGAAGCTTAACAGCGCCGCAACGGGGGCACGTGGACTGAGCCGCAGCCGAGATCTTCATGTTGGCGGAACGACGGGTGTGAGTGCGGATACGACCCTGCTTTTGTTTAGGTACGGGCATAGTGACCTTCCTTATGAACTATCCAGTGTGGCGATTACGCGCAAGTAGCGATACTACCACAGTTTTACTCATCGAGCTTGAGATTCTTCAATGCTGCAAATGGATTTTCCGTGGCAGCGGCCCATTCTGCCTCTGCCTGGGCGGCGCAATCGCATTGCTCGACGTTGAGATTGCAACCGCAAGTGGGGCAAAGGCCGCGGCAATCGGGCTTGCACAGGACAACGAACGGCGTGTCCATGACGACCGCGTCGTTGATGGGCTCTCCCAGATCGACGATGCGATCCTCACCCAGGAGCTCGTAGCCGTCTTCGTAGGCCTCGGGATCCTCGGGCTCCTCAAAGAGATAAAACTCCTCGATCTCGCTGGCGATATCAAACGAGGCGGGCTCCAGGCAACGGTCGCACTCGCCGGTGGCGTGCGCGCGGACCATGCCCGTGAGCAAGACACCGGTACCGGCATTGGTAAAGACAACGTCGTAGTCGATGCCGTCCTGAAGCTGGTACTCCTTCTCGCCCACCGTGTAGGTGGCGACATCGACCTTACCGGTCAGCGGATACGAATCTCCAGGAAACTCGAGCTGCTCGGAAAGATCGACGGTAACGCTCGGAAACTCAGCCATTACCACTGACCATTCTGTTGGGCGGCACCCTCGTTGAGCTGCTGACGGCAACGGGTAACGGTGCCAGTCAGGCTCTTGAGGTTCTCCTCCAGGTGCGTAAAGACCTGCTCCGCGTAGTCCTCGGCAGCATAACGCGTCTCGCGCTCGTACTGCTGGGCACGATCGCGGATGTCGTCGGCCTGCTGCTGCGCAAGGCGGACGATCTCCTGCTCACCGGCAATGGTGAGGGCCTGCTGCTGAGCGTCGGCGATGATGGAATCGGCCTGAGCGGCGGCGGGAGGCCTAAACTCCTCGCGCTCCTTAAGGATACGGCGGGACTTCTGCCACTCCTCGGGATAGCTCATGCGGATCTCGTCGAGGATATTGAAGAACACGTCGGCGTCGATGACCTTGAACTGAGCGTTCTTGCCGAAAGGCGGCTTGGCTTCCTCGATCAGCCCTTCGAGCTCATCGACCAAGCTGACGATCCTATCGCCAGGAAAATTCTCGCCCGGCATCCGGTCTCCTTTCATAGGTAACATATCATCGTGCTAGTTTACCACATGCCACCAGGCAATAAAAAACGTCACGAAAAGCGATGTCTGAGCGCTTCGACCACGTTGGGCGGCACAAACGTCGATACATCGCTGCCGAGCGAGGCGATCTGGCGAACGACCGAGCTCGAGATGTAACCGTACTGCGGAGCACTCATGACAAAGATAGACTCCAGCTCGTTATCCAGGCGGTAGTTGAGGTCGGCCTGCTGCAGCTCGTACTCAAAGTCGGTCATGGCGCGCAGGCCCTTAACGACGGCACCTGCCCCCTGTTCACGTGCAAAGTCGACCAGCAGGCCGGTGAAAGGCAGTACCTCGATGCCGTCCAAATCGCCGAGGGCCTCGCGGGCCAGCGCCACGCGCTCGTCGAGCATAAAGGTGGTACCCACGCCGTTTTTACCCTGCGACTCGGCCACGGCGACAATCACGCTGGGAAAGATGCGGCGGGCACGGCGAATCACATCGATATGGCCAAAGGTGATGGGGTCGAAGGTGCCCGGGACGATCACGCGGTTGATGGTGTCATTCATGGGCGTCCTCCGAAGGCGCATCCTCGTCATTTTCGTTCTCGTCACCATGGTCCTTCACGTCCTCGGCCACCCAGCGCAGCAAGTCAACCGAGGTAATGCCGTAGCGCTTCTCTCGCACGGTCTCAAAACCAGCTGGATGAGCGCCCGCATCGGTTGCGGCATGCTCAAACAGGGCAAAGGCCCCGGGCGTCAGCAGCTCCTGCTGGGAAAGATTTTGCAGCAGCTCCTCGACCGGCTCGGCGCCAAAGGCATACGGCGGATCGAGCAGGACCAGATCAAAAGGACCGCCCGGCACGCGACCGCGCGAGGCACTCGCCAGCACATCGCCGGTAACGACACGCCAACGCGAGCGGTCGCGGCACAGCGACTCGACGTTCTTGGTGATCAGACGGGCGGCGTTGCGATCGATCTCGAACGTGGTGAGCGTGCGGGCGCCACGCGAGAGCATCTCGATTCCCAGGGCGCCGGAGCCGCCAAAAGCGTCCAGCACGCGAACCTCGTCCAAATCGAAGTCGAACGCCGACATGACCATGGATGCACATGCCTCGCGCACGCGATCGGTCGTGGGACGGGTGACATCGCGCCCGCGCGGCTCTTCGATCTTACGGCCGCGCCATTCACCGCCGATGATTCTCATCCTCCGCTGACCTCCTTAAAGATATGTCGATAGCGCGTGGCGACCGCGTCACGCAAGGGACGCGTCGCCACGGAGTCAAGGTTGCAAGCATACCGCAAGAGCTCGACCGCGTCCAAATGGGCCCATTCGATAAGATCCTCGTCGGCGTCCAGGTCCACAAAGCGCAGGGTCACGCCGCCATGCTGACGGTAGCCCAGGATTTCGCCCTCATGGCGCAAACGCAGGTCCATCTGGGCGAGCGTAAAGCCGTCTGAGGTCTTTTCGAGCGACTGGAGGCGGTCTTGTGCCGCCGACGCGCCGCCGTTGCCCTTGGAGTGCGTCATGACCAGGCAGGTGCCCGACACGCTGCCGCGGCCCACACGGCCGCGCAACTGGTGCAGGGCCGCCAAGCCAAAGCGCTCACCGTTCTCGATGACCATGACGGTGGCGTTGGGCACGTCGACGCCCACCTCGACCACCGTGGTCGAAACGAGCACGTCGATCTCACCGCGCTTGAAGGCATCGATCACGCGGTCCTTCTCCCCCGCCGGCATGCGGCCATGAAGGCGCTCGATAGTAAGTCCCGGCAACGCCAGGCGCAGCCGGTCGAGCTCGGTTGCCGTATCGTGCAGCGGCACGGGGACGGTCACGCGGCCCTCATCGTCGCGGGCGATACCGGGGACATCCTCAAGCTCATCGGCCGAGTCGCTCGGCTCCACAAGCGGGCAGATCACGTAAGCCTGCTGGCCCTTTTCATGCGCCTCGCGAATGGCGCCGTAGGCCAGGTCGCGGCTCGACTCGGTGTACACACGCGTCGTAACGCCCGCCCCCGGAACAGGCCGATGGCGGATGATGCTCGTGTCAAGGTCGCCGTAGACCGAGAGCGCCAGCGTGCGCGGAATCGGCGTCGCCGTCATAACGAGCAGGTCGGCACCCGGGCCCTTGGCACGCAGGGCATTGCGCTGGCCCACACCAAAGCGGTGCTGCTCGTCGATAACGACAAGCGACAGATGCTTAAACGCCACGTTATCCGAAAGGACCGCGTGGGTTCCAAAGAGGACGTCGAGCTCGCCCGATTCCAGCTGCGCATGGATCTGCTCGCGCTCGGCCGCCGGCGTGGCACCCGTCAGGAGCGCCCAGGACATGCCGGCCTGCGAGAGCAAGGGGCCGGTCTTATCGGCATATTGGCGCGCTAGCACACCCGTTGGCGCCATAACGCAGGACTGGGTGCCGCTATCGGCCGCAACGGCCAGCGCGCAGGCGGCGACGGCGGTCTTGCCGGTTCCGACGTCGCCCAGCAGCAGGCGGTTCATCACGCGCCCGCCATCGCACATGTCGTGCAGGATGTCTTGGAACGCGGCCTCCTGCTCGTCGCTCAGCGAAAACGGGAGGGCCTGCTTAAGCGCGGCCAGATGCTCGCCCGCGGTGTGGGCGTAGGGAACGACCTCGACCATGCCACCGTCGTTGCGCAGACGCAGCGCCAGCTGAAGGTAGAGGCACTCCTCGTAGGCAAGCCGTGCGCGCGCGATATCGCGCTCGGCCATGCTCGATGGAAAGTGAATTGAGCGCAGCGCACGAGCATTGCTCATCAGGTGGCGCTTGACGCGTAAGCGTGCGGGAATCGGGTCGAAGGGATTGCCGACAACCTCGAGCGCGCCGCTTACGATGCGGCGCATCCACGCCTGGCTCACGCCATCGCTCACATAATGGACCGGCAGTATGGTGCCCGCGGCACGCCCATCCTCGAGCTTTTCGAAATGCGGCGAGGCCATCTGCTTAAAGCCGTAGGCAAACTCGACCTTACCCATCACGGCCAGGCGGTCGCCCTGCTTAAACTGCTGGGCAATCCAGGGCTGACGGAAAAAGGCGACCTGCAGCACGCCCGTCTCGTCCACCAGCGAGACCTCGGTCACCTGCATACGCGGGCGGGGCTGCTTTTGAACGATACGATCGACCGTGGCGACAATCGTGCACACGGTACCGATGGGCGCCATCTCGATGGACCAGGAGCGCGTAAAGTCGAGATATCGGTGAGGGATATGGAGGAGGAGGTCCCCCACCGTCCGAATTCCCAGACGGCGAAGGGCCTCCTCACGTTTACCCGAAACATATTTGAGTCGCGCGATATCCTCGTCGAGCGCATTGCTCTGGGCAAAGCGCTCCGAGACGCGCGGCACGGAGCACGGCTCGGACATGGGTAGATGCCTACTCGATCGAGAAGATCACGGGATAGAGCGGCTGCTCACCACGATGGGCGTCAATCTCCAGGTCGGGCTGAGCCTCCTCGATGGCGTCGACGATCTCCTGGAAGGCCTCATCGGACAGCTCCTCGCCGGCCAGAATCGTCAGCGCGTCGCCCTCCTCTTCCTCCTGCATGCGGTTGATGCAGTCGAGCGTGACCTGTTTCACATCGGAGCCGACCACGTCGATGGAGCCGGCAATGATACCCATGACGTCACCGGAGTGAATTGGAGAGCCGTCAGAGGCGCTGGAATCGCGCACGGCACGGGTGACCTCGCCATCCCGAACCTCGCTGATGGCGTCGACCATGGCGGCGACGGCGTCCTCGAGCTCGGAATCGGGCAGGACTGCGAACAGCGCAGAGAACGCCTGCGGGACGGTCTTGGTGGGAACGACGGAGACCTTCTTGTCGGTGCAAGCAGAAGCGGCAGCCTCGGCAGCCATGCGGATGTTGCCGTTATTGGGCAGGATGATGACCGAGGTCGCGTTGACCTGGTCGACGGCGCCCAGCAGGTCGGCAGTCGACGGGTTCATGGTCTGGCCACCGGAGACAATCACGTCAACGCCGAGGGACTTGAGGATGTCGGCCTCGCCCGAACCGGCGGCAACGGCGACAAAGCCCAACGCCTTGGCAGGCTCAGCGGCCTTTTCCTGGTCCTCGTGAATCTTGGCGGTACGGTCGTGGGCCTCCATCTCCATGTTGTGGATAAAGACCTCGTAGATCTGACCAAGCTGCAGCATGTGCTCGAGCACCAGGTTAGGCGTGTTGGAGTGCACGTGAATCTTGTAGTCGGGGTAGGCACCCACGAGCAGCTCGCAGTCGCCCATGGAGCCCAGGAACTTAAGGCACTCGTCCTCGTCAAACGGGGCGTCGGCCTTAAAGAGGAACTCGTTGCAGTAGCGGAACTCCGAGCCCTCCCAGTCGTCGTTGGCCTCGATCTCAACGCGACCAAGGGCCGCGTCGCGGGCAGAGCCGGCTGAATCAAACGTGGCGGAGAAATCCTCGACAACGGTGCTGCGGCCAAGCGCGGCGGCAACAAAGTTCTCCAGGAAGATGGCAAAGCCAAAGGCGCCGGAGTCGACCACGCCGTTCTCCTTCAGAACGGGCAGCAGGTCGGGCGTGCGGGCGACGGACTGGTAGGCCTCGACGACGATGGCATCGAGCGCGTCCTCGGCCGAGAACTTCTTCTTTTCGCACTCGTCGGCCTTGGTCGAGACATCTCGCAGGACCGTGAGAATCGTGCCCTCGATGGGCTTACGGACAGCCTGGAAGGCGACCTTGACGGCGCGGCGGAAGGCGAAGGCGATGTTGGCGGACGTGATAGGCTCATCGGCGGAGACGAGACCCTCGGCCACGCCGCGCAGAATCTGCGAGGTGATGACGCCGGAGTTGCCGCGAGCGCCCATCAGGGAGCCGTGGGTGATGGCGCCGGCGATGGCCTCCATATCGGCATCGGCGGGAAGGGCGGAAAGCTCCTTGGTCACCGAGGCGAGCGTGAGCGACATGTTGGTACCGGTGTCGCCGTCGGGCACGGGGAAGACGTTGAGCTTGTTGATCTCCTCGGCCTTGTCGGAAACGGCAGCCGCAGCGATCGGAAAACAGGTGCGAATGGTCTTTGCAATCATGGGTATTTGAATCTCCGTTTTCGGATGCTAGTTCAGACGGCTCTTGAGCGCGTCGATGTGGATGCCGATCTTAAGGCTGGCGGGATCGATCTGGGCGATCTCCTGCAGGGTGAAGGCAACGGAGCTCGAAAGATTGTGGCAGACGGACTTCATGTTGACGCCGTTCTCGAGCACGACGTGAAGATCGACCGTAAGGCCGTTCTCGTCGACGGAGACAAGCACGCCCTTGCGGAGGCGCTGACCGGCAAGCAGGCGCACGCTCTCGGCGCCCTGGAGCTGCTCAGCCATGCCGACGACGCCATAGCACGTCATCGCGGCATAACCGGCAATATCGGCAATAACGTCGTTCGAGACGCTCAGGCTGCCGTTAATGTTCTCAGACACAAGAATCTCCTTATCTGGTGCTCGCGGCACCATCTCGTGGGAGCAATCATTGCAATATTCTACAACGACCGCGCCATGTTGAGGTGGTGGGTCACGGGATTACATCCTCGACACGAAATGTTGATACGGTAACGTTCGCCACAGGCGATCGCGGCATGAAAAAACCCGCCGCATAAGCGACGGGTTTTACAACCTGGCTCCCCGGGTAGGACTCGAACCTACAACAGCGCGGTTAACAGCCGCGTGCTCTACCATTGAGCTACCGAGGAATTTAAAAGCCCAGCGGAATGGGCTGAGAAATTCTGGCTCCCCGGGTAGGACTCGAACCTACAACAGCGCGGTTAACAGCCGCGTGCTCTACCATTGAGCTACCGAGGAATAGGTGTGCGCTCTCAAGCAACGAAGTTTATTATACGGACGAATCAGCTTAGGGCAAGAACTTTTTTGAGAAATTTTCCGACCCAGTCATTGGGGACGTTCTTAAACGACTAGTCATTCAAGAACGTCCCCAATGACTACATGAATGCGCCCCCAAGCGGATGTGCTTGAGGGCGCTTCTTACTTGCGAGGTTAAGACTCGATGTAGTCCTTGAGCTTGCTCGAGCGGCTCGGGTGGCGGAGCTTGGCCAGGGTCTTGGACTCAATCTGGCGGATGCGCTCGCGCGTGACGCCAAACTCACGACCGACTTCCTCGAGCGTACGGGGATGTCCGTCGACAAGGCCAAAGCGCAGCTCGATAACCTTGCGCTCACGATCGGCAAGCGAGTCGAGCACCTGGGTGAGCTGCTCCTGCAGCATGGAGAAGCTGGCCGCATCGGGCGGAACGATGGCCTGGGAGTCCTCGATGAAGTCGCCCAGCTGGGAATCCTCTTCCTCGCCGATGGGGGTCTCGAGCGACACGGGCTCCTGCGAGATCTTCTGGATCTCGCGGACGCGGTCGGCGCTCATGTCCATCTCGGCACCGATCTCCTCGGGGGTCGGGTCGCGACCAAGGTCCTGAAGGAGCTGGCGCTGCACGCGGACGAGTTTGTTGATGGTCTCGACCATGTGCACGGGAATACGGATGGTACGGGCCTGGTCGGCGATAGCGCGCGTGATGGCCTGACGGATCCACCACGTGGCGTACGTAGAGAACTTAAAGCCCTTCTGGTAGTCGAACTTCTCGACAGCGCGAATCAGACCGAGGTTGCCCTCCTGGATCAGGTCCAGGAACAGCATGCCGCGACCGACATAGCGCTTGGCGATGGAGACGACCAGACGCAGGTTTGCGCTGATGAGCGCCTGCTTGGCTTCGAGGCCCACGTTCTCAATGCGCGTAAGACGACGCATCTCGGCACGCGTGAGTTCGAGCTCACCAGCATCGGCAGCCTCGAGCTTCTCGGTGGCCTCAAGACCGGCCTCGATCTTCATGGCCAGATCGACCTCTTCGGAGGCGGTCAGCAGGTCGACCTTGCCGATCTCCTTGAGGTACATACGGACCGGGTCGCCGGTCAGCATCACCGTGGAGGCATCGATGCCGCGCACGCGCGAACGCGAACGGGACGTACGCACGGTGCGCTTCTTCTTGCTCTTGGAAGAACCCATCTCGGCGTCAGCCTGACGGGCCATCTTGAGCTCATGATCGTCGAGCGAGCCGGAATCGTGCTCGTCGTCGTCATCGAAATCGTCGGTATCAGAATCGGTATCGTCACCGTCGACGTCCATGGGGGCGTCGTCGTTACCGCTCGCGGAGATAATCTGGATGCCGCTGTTGCGCAGCGCGGAATACACCGCAGTGAGCTGCTCGTCAGAAACATCGATATCCTTCAGGGCGACCTGAATCTCGTCCTCGGTTACCGAAGTCCTGTTTGAGCCGTTGCCCATAAGCTTTGCAACGTAGGATTCCAGCCCAGTACCCGTGCTCTCAGTCTTTTTTGGCACAGATTCTCCCTTCATAGTCCACAGGACTCAACACTTTAGCACACACATAGACGTCTATACCCAAAAAGAGGACTGGATATAGGCGAGAATACGCTGGTTGACCACAACATCTAGGCCTGTTCGGCGCCTGAGGCCTCCAGACCGATCAAACGGAACGGGTCCGCCACGCCGCCGATCGACTTTTGCAGCTCGCGTTGACGCTGCGAATCCTGCGCGGCCTGCACGGTCAGCGCGCGACGGGCCTCATCATCGAGCGAACGGTCCTGGCGCAGCCTGGCCTGTGCGGCACGCATGCGGCGTTTGATGGTGTAGAGCTCGAGCGTATCGAGCATAAACACGATGTTCGTCTCGGTGGGGTGCTTGCTCGTCGCCGAGATGCGCCCGGCACTCACAAGCGTTGCCGCCTCGGGACACACCGAGCGCGCCGCATCCATGCAGGCTGCAGGATCGGTTCCCGGCGGCGTTGCCAGAACGGCCCATGCGATGGACTCGTGACGTGGGTCAACCCACTCGATGGAGCAGATGCGGTCGGCATACGTGCGGAACAGGTCGGGGTAGCTCGTGAGCATGGTCAGCAGCTCGCGCTCCCCTGCCAAGGACTTGCGTTCAAGATCGGTAAGAACCATCGGTGCCGCCGCAGCCGGTGCACCCGAACCATCAGCCACAGGCACAGCGCCCATACCATCAGGCACATCAATCGGCGGAAGGTCGTCGACGACTTCCACGGGCGCGGCACCGTAGGCATCGAGCGGGACGTAGTCGTACGGCTCTTCTTCGACCGGCGCGGACACCGGCGGCGTCGCGCCCGATGCCCAAGCACCGCGACCGGCATCGCGAGAACCCGACGCCCGACCGCCCACGCTACCGGACCGCTCAGCCTGTGCCCGCTGGCGCTCATAGTTCTGCTCACGACGTCGTTCCGCATCCTCGCGCTTGGCGACATCGCGAAACACGCGACTCGAACTCGCTCGCACCGTCTCCAGATCCAAACCCAAAAGATCGGCAATCTGGATAAAGTACGTGTCGATCATATAGCTATCGCGCAGCGGATAGATGAGCGTGAGAGCGTCCTCCAGCGCCTTGGCGCGACCGCCCGGCGTGGTAATATCGCTCGACTCCTGCAGCGAACGGTACACAAAGTCCATGAGCGGCTCGGCGGCGTCAATGCGTTTCTGCAGCTCCTCTCCGCCGTGCGCCGCGATGAACTCCATGGGGTCGTTGCCGTCGGGGAGCACCACGCAGCGCAGGTCCATGGAATCCTGCTCGATAAACTGAATCGCGCGTCGGGCAGCCTTCTGGCCCGCGGCATCACCGTCAAACATGTAGACGATGCGCTTGGCAAAACGGGTGAGCGTCTTGACGTGATGCTCCGTGAGGGCGGTGCCCAGCGTGGCGACAACGTTTTTAATCCCCGCCTCCCAGCAGGCGATGCAATCGGTATAGCCCTCTACCACGATGGCGGTATCCTGCGCGACGATAAACTCCTTGGCCCAATTAAAGCCGTAGAGGTTTCGCTTTTTATGAAACACGCTCGTCTCGGCTGTGTTGAGATACTTAGGCTGGCCGTCGCCCATAATGCGACCGCCAAAGGCAATGTTGTGACCCTGCTCGTCAAAGATGGGGAACATCACGCGGTCGTAAAAGCGGTCGGCAAGCTGCCCGCGCCCGCGACTCACGGCAACGTTGGCGTCGATCATCTCCTGCGGGGTAAAACCCGCCTGGGACAGGTGCGACACCAGCGCGTTACGGCCCGGTGCAAAGCCCAGGCAGTAGCGGCGGCAGACGTCGCCGCCCATGCCGCGGCTGGCAAAGTACTCGCGCGGACGGCCGTCCTTACCGCGCATGAGCATGGTGTGGTAGAACTGGGCGGTCTCGGCGCACAGATCGTAGATGCGGGCACGCTTGGTGCCGCGCTCGCGGCGATCTCCGGTGTCATGCAGCTCAATACCCGCGCGATCGGCCAAGTAACGGATTGACTCGGGAAAGCTCAGGTTCTCGCGCTTCATGATATACGTGAAAACGTCGCCACCCTCGCCGCAACCAAAGCAATGCCACACCTGCGTGGCGGGGATAATGTGGAAGGACGGCGTCTTCTCGCCATGGAAGGGGCAGCATCCCCAAAACTCATGGCCGCGAGGCTTGAGCTCGACCGTTTCCTGCACGATGGCAACCAGGTCAGACGCAGCGCGTACCTGGTCTTTTTCCTCATCGCTAATCACGGATGCTCACCCCCTGATCGCCCAAGTTGTGACGAATATCCTCGATATTACCCTCGACGGTCGCGATCAACTCATCCAGCGAATCGAACACACGCGAGGGACGCAGCCAGCGCGTAAACGCCAGCGAAACGGAAGCGCCGTACAGGTCGCCCGTATAACCAATTAAATTAGCCTCGAGATGCGCAGATGCCGCATCGTCAGCATACGTTGGCGGCAGGCCGACGTTCACAGCAGCGGGCCACGCGGTGTCATCGACCAGCACCAGACCCTCATACACGCCATCGGCTGGCACCTGAATGCCGTCGGGAACCTGCAAGTTTGCCGTGGGAAAGCCCATGCCAGAACCCTCGTGACGGCCGCGAATAACACCGCCACGCACCATATACGGACGGCCGAGTAACCCAGCAGCAAGCTCCACATGGCCCTGTCCCAGCTCATGACGAATGCGGGTGGCGCAAATGGCCTCACCGCCCTCGCAAAGCAGGTCGTGACCATACACGTCAACGCCGTGCTCGGAACCCCAGGAGCGCATCTCGGCAACACCAGAAGCACCGCCACGACCCAGCCTAAAGTCACTGCCAACGCGAATCGATCGAATGTCGACCAGACGCGACACCAGCGAGAGAAAATCAACATGGTCAAGCGCCGCAACCTCAGACGTAAAGGGAACGGCCACCACCGCATCGACCCCGGTCTGAGCCAAGGCATGCAGACGGTCGGCCGTCGTCATCAGTTTTTGAGCGGGCGAAGGGCTCACCACGACGTCCGGGTCGGGATCGAAGGTAACTACTACCGCCTTGCAGCCATGGGCACGGGCATCCCGGACAAGCGCCGCAATGAGCTCCTGGTGTCCACGGTGAACGCCGTCGAACACGCCGATGGCAATCGATGCGGCACCCAAGTGCTCACACTCATCAAACGTATCGGCAGCAACGATGCGAGCCTCGTCCGACTCGCCCGCGAAAAAGACACGCGCGAGCTCATGAGCGGACAACATCATCGAACACCGCCGATTGCCTGCGGAAACACGTGCTCCATAACAAAGCGGCCACTCTCAATGCGGGCGAGCGCCTTGAGTCCCCCATCGAGCACCAGCGCAAACAGCGCCTTCGAGACATCGAAATCGGCAAGCGCACGCTCAACGGGAATGCGACGGCCGCAGAGCAGGTCGTCGGCAAGATTGCCCGGCAAGTCAACACGCATGGCGCCCAAGGCCGCAATGGGATCCAGGGCAAAGCCAGCGGCGGACTCGGGAGAAAGCTCCTCCACCGCATGACAGGCGCCAATGGAAACAACACCAGATGCGGTGCGACGAAGTGCGGAAATATGCGCGGCGCTATCGCAAGCGCGGCCCAGGTCGCGAGCGAGCGCACGGATATAGGTGCCCTTGCTCACCGAGAACGCCACGGTCCACACACACGTATCACCTTCGCCGCCCACGGCAATCAGGTCGGCGGCATAGACCTCGACGGGGCGCGGAGGTAGGTCCACCGCATTGCCCTCGCGAGCAGACTTGTAGGCGCGAACGCCATTGACCGAGATAGCAGAAAACGCCGGCGGCACCTGCATCTGCGGGCCCAGCATGGCGGCCAAGCGCTCACGAGCATAGGCAGGATCGCGGAGCTCGTTGGCAACAGCCACCGTGCGGACCGCCTCGCCCTCCGCATCATCGGTATTGGTCTCGGCGCCAAACGAAATATCGGCGACGTAGCTTTTGGTATCGAGCGTGAGCATGCCCAGCAGACGGGTGGCCTGGCCCACACCCACCACCATGACGCCAGATGCCATGGGGTCGAGCGTGCCGGCATGGCCGACACGCCGCTCATGGAGGGCGCGTCGGCATTGCGAGACCACATCGTGGGACGTGCAGCCCACCGGCTTATCGACAGCGAGCAGCATATTCAGTTGTGAAGGCGTACGACGAGCCATGTACCATCCAAAAAGTTAAAGCTCGACGGTCACCGAAGCGGGATCCTCCCCTACCAGCTCGGCCAGCATGGGAAGTGCCACGGTGAGCGTCTCGAGAATTGTTCCGTTGTTGGAAAAGCCGGCGGCGGCATGATGCCCGCCACCGCCAAAATTGGCAGCAATCTCGGACACATCGAGGTCGCCCTTGGAGCGCAGGTTGCCACGCACCTTGGTATCGCCCTCAATGCCCTTTAAGAACATGCAGACCTCGACGCCCATCACCGAACGCACCACATCGACCAGGCCGTCGCACTCGTCCGAGGTGACGCCGCAGGCTTCAAGGTCGCTCTGGTAGGCATAGCTATACGCCACGCGCCCATGCGCGACCGTCTTAATGCGACCCATGACAATGGACTTGAGGTGCAAAAACTCAACGCGCATGCTCTGGTAGACCTCGAGCGCAACGCGCGCCGGATCGGCACCGTGCGCCACCAGGCGCGAGGCTGCATGGAACGCGGCGGCATCGGCGTTTTGGTACTGAAAACGGCCGGTATCGGTAACCAAGCCACACAGCAGGCAGGTCGCAACGCCATCACGTGCGACAATGCCGCAATTGTCCAAGAAGCGGTCGATGATCATGGCGCAGGCCGCGGCATCGACGCGCCTCAGGCTCAGCTCGGCAAACTCCTCGCGCGCCGGATGATGATCGAAGCACACCACATGCTTGGAGCGACGAAGCACCTCGGCGGAATTATTGAGGCGCTCGACGACCGGCACGTCCACCGAGATGAACAGGTCCGGATTGCCGGTATACGCAGATGCCGGCACCAGACGGTCGGCACCCTCCATAAAGCGGTAGATGCGCGGAACCGGGTCATCGTCTGCCAGCAGCAGGGCAATGTCCTTGTTGGGGAAAAACTTCATGAGCGAAAGGCCCAGACCCAATACGGAGCCCAAGGCATCGCCATCGGGAGAAGTATGTCCCGAAATCGCAATGGAGGACGCACCCTCGATGAGCTCGAGGATGCGTCGCTGAATATCTGCAGACTCGCACGAGGCGAGGTCGGCGGAATTAGTCATCTAAAGCTGCCTCCTGGGCGGCATCCGCTATCGGATAGCCGTCCTCGTCCTTTTCGATCGCAAGCGTGGCGGGAACGTTTTCCAGCGCACGCGTGATGCGCTCGGCCTCATCGGTCGAGCGATCGATGCGAAAATCGAGCTCGGGCGTGACACGCCAATCGAGCGAGCGAGCCAACAGGCTACGAATGCGGCCCTTGGCGCTTGCGAGCGCCTCCATGACCTCGTCGTAGCGGCTCGCATCGCACGACACGTACACACGCGCGAACGAACGGTCCACCGCGACCTCGACCGCGGTCAAAGTAACCAGGTCGAGACGCGGATCGGAAACCTCAAAGAGCAGGATATAACCAAGCTTCTCGCGAAGCTGCTCGCCCAGACGGCGGGTTGCCTGCGTTTGCTTCATAGCGCTACCCCCTACTCGGTACGGGCAACCTGGTCGATGCGGTAACCCTCGATCTGGTCGCCGGGCTTGATGTCCTGGAAGTTCTCCAGGCCAATGCCGCCCTCGGAACCGCTCTTGAGGCTCTTGGCCTCGTCCTTGTAGTGGCGCATCGAGGCGATCTTGCCGTTGAAGACCACGATACCGTCGCGCACCAGACGCACGGAATCGGTCGCGGCGATCTCGCCCTCCTCGACGCGGACACCGGCGGCGATACCGACTTTGGGCACCTTGAAGGTGTCCAGGACGGTCGCGGTACCCGTGGCGACCTCGACCTCGGTGGGCTTGAGCATGCCGATACGGGCGGCGTCGAGCTCCTCGAGGCACTTGTAGATAACGTCGTAGCAACGGATCTCGACGCCCTCGCGCTCGGCAGCGGAGCGGGCCTTACCGTCGGGACGGACGCCAAAGCCGATGATGATGGCGTTGGAGGCGTCGGCCAGGACGACGTCGGTCTCGTTGATGGCGCCGACAGCGGAGTGGATCGTGTTGATGCGGACCTCGGACTGATCCATCTTGTCGAGCGAGTCCTGAAGAGCCTCGATGGAACCCTGGACGTCGGCCTTGATGATCAGGTTGAGCTCCTTGACCTCGGCGTCGGCGATGGTCTCGAAGAGGTTCTCGAGCGTGACGTGCTTGACGCGGCTCTGCTCCTCGATACGGGCCTTGAGCGAACGCTCGTCGGCCAGCGCACGTGCCTCGCGCTCGTCCTCGAACACGCGGAACTCATCGCCGGCGTTGGGCACGGACTGCAGGCCCAAAATCTCGACGGCGTCGGAGGGACCGGCCTCGGTGACGGCGCGGCCCTTGGGGTCGAGCATGGCGCGGACGCGGCCGTAGGTAAGGCCGGCGACCAGCGTATCGCCCACGTGCAAGGTACCGCGGGTCACGAGCACGGTAGCGACCGAGCCACGGCCCTTGTCGAGCTTGGCCTCGAGGACGTTGCCGGAGGCAAAGGTGTCCGGGTTGGCCTTGAGCTCGAGCACGTCGGCCTGGAGCAGCACGGTCTCCAGAAGTTCGTCGATACCGATCTTCTGCTTGGCCGAGATGTTGACGAACATGTTCTGTCCGCCCCACTCCTCGGGGATGACTCCGTACTCGGTGAGCTCCTGACGCACACGGTCGGGGTTGGCGCCCGGCTTATCTATCTTGTTGACGGCAACGACGATGGGTACGCCGGCAGCCTTGGCGTGGTTAATAGACTCGACCGTCTGGGGCATGACGCCGTCGTCGGCGGCGACGATCAGGATGACGATGTCGGTCACCTTGGCGCCACGGGCACGCATAGCCGTAAAGGTGGCGTGACCCGGGGTATCGATAAAGGTGATCTTGCGGTCGTTGATCATGACCTGCGAAGCGCCGATGGCCTGCGTAATGCCGCCCGCCTCGCCGGCAGCAACGCCGGTGTGACGGATGGCGTCGAGCAGCGACGTCTTGCCGTGGTCGACATGGCCCATGACGGTGACGACCGGGGCGCGCGGCTTAAGGTCGGCGGGATCGTCGTAGAACGAGAAGGTGTTCTCCTCCTCGGGGGTGATGATCTTGATCTGGCGGCCCAGGTCGTCGGCGACGAGCTCGACGAGGTCGTCGGACATGGACTGCGTCATGGTGAGCGGCGTACCAAGCAGGAACAGGCGCTTGATGATGTCGTTGGCCGGAACGTCGAGCGCCTCGGCAAGCTCCTGGACGGTAACGCCCTGGGAGACCTTGATGGCATCGAGGTCCTCGGGGTTCACGCCCTGGGCCAGCGCCTCCTCTATCTTGCGCTCCTCCTGCGCCTTGGCAGCCTCGCGCTCGCGCTTCTCCTTGCGCTTCTTGCGGCGACCGGTGGACTCGCGAGAGGCCTCCTCGACGGCAGCACGAGCCTCCTCGAGCACCTTCTCGCGGCTGTACTCCTCGGCCTCGCGAGGCATACCGCTGTAGTGGGCCCCTTCGGGACGCCGAG
>OASQ01000274.1_pt1 | contig 24887 bp, 19 predicted proteins | sample 1475771 | NCBI WGS metagenome assembly OASQ01 (sample SAMEA2579910, study PRJEB22360) | human gut metagenome | reverse complement strand
GGCACGGCGATGGTACTGCACCCGACAGGGTGTGGGAGAGTAGCACGCCGCCGCACCCAATTTAAAATATGAGGACCCCGGTCGAGCCTGACGGCTCCCGGGGTCTTCTCATATCTGCAATCCTTTGCCGCATAATCGCAAATCTAAAACCTGTCTTGCTCCGCAATCACATGAGGGGAATAGCAGGAAGTATAACGAAATTTTCATCGCTACCGGTGCCAACCCACGCAAACTAGGGTTTGAAGGGGAGTCCGAATACTCTGGTCGCGGTGTGGCCTACTGCGCCACCTGCGATGGCGAGTTCTTTTCCGAGATGGAGCCCGAAGAGCTCGTTGCGACTCTCGACTTCCGCTACCTGACTGATGCCCTCACTCCGCAGGAAGCCCTCGAGATTCTGCGTGCCGCCCAGGAAGGCAAGGCGGAACGCATCGCCCACCTCAAGGAAGTCGGCTACCCGGGATATTCAACCGCCGCCGGATGGCTCGGCTATTCCGACGAGAAGATGGTTCGCTTGGCCAAGCAAGAGACCGAGGTCATGGGCTTTAAGCAGATCAAGCTTAAGGTCGGTCAAAACCTCGAAGACGACCTGCGCAGGCTCAAGCTTGCCCGTGAAGCGGTCGGTCCGGACATCGCCATTGCCGTAGACGCCAACCAGGTCTGGGATGTGCCGCAGGCCATTGAATGGATCGGCAAATTCAATGACTACGATCTCGCGTGGGTTGAGGAACCGACCTGCCCGGATGATGTTCTTGGCCATGCCGCAATCCAGAAGGCCATCGATCCGATTCCGGTGGCCACCGGCGAACAGATGCAGAACCGAGTCATGTACAAGCAGTACCTGCAGGCTGGCAGCTTCAAGGTCATGCAGATTGACGCGACACGAGTCGCCGGCCCCCAGGAAATCGTCCTCGAATACCTGCTCGCCAAGAAGTTCGGCGTCAAGGTCTGCCCTCACGCGGGTGGTGTCGGCCTGTGCGAAGCCATCAGCCAGCTTGCGATGTTCGATTATGTGTCCGTCTCTGGCGAGATGGAGGATCGCGTCGTCGAATACGTGGACAACCAGCATGAGTACTTCGTACATCCGACCGTCATCAAGAACGGACGATACGTTGCGCCGCTCGCTCCGGGCAACGGCACGGAGATGAAGCTCGACGAATGCATGAAGTACCTGCACAAGGACTAGTCGGAAGGACCTGAGATGGACCTGCATCTTAAGAACAAGGTGATTATTGTCACCGGAGGCTTCAAAGGCATCGGCAAGGGCATAACGCTGCGACTGGCCGAAGAAGGCGCCATTCCGGTGGTGCTGAATCGTTCGGATGGTGCCGACGACGAATTCCGACAGGATATCGAACAGGTCACCGATTCGTATGACACCTATCTGATCGACCTGAACAACACCGACGAGATCGCCCCCATCGTTGAATCGGTCATGAAGAAATACGGCCATATCGATGGTGTGGTCAACAACGCCGGAAGAAACGACAATCTCGCGCTCGAGACCACGTCATGGCGTCAGTTCGAGGAGTCTCTTCACGGCAATCTGACCCACTATTACGAGCTGGTTCATCAGCGCGGGCCAGCGCTCAAGGCCAGCAAGGGCTCGGTGGTCAATATCGGTTCCAAGACCGCATTGACCGGTCAGGGCAAGACCAGCGCCTACGCTGCGGCGAAAGGCGCGATTCTGGGTTTGACCCGCGAGTGGGCCGCCGCCCTCGCCCCGGACGAGGTCCGGGTCAATGCCGTCGTCGTGGCCGAAGCGCGGACACCGCTGTACGCGCAATGGATCAAGACGTTCGGCGACGAACAGGCGCAGCGCGAGCAGTTGGCGAAGATCACCGACAGGATTCCTCTCGGCCACCGCATGACCGAGACTTCGGAAATCGCGGACACCGTGGCTTTCCTTCTGTCTGACAGGTCTTCGCACACCACCGGACAATGGGTCTTCCCCGACGGCGGATACGTCCACCTCGACAGGGCACTCGACTAGGACGCGCGACATGCAGAGGATCATCGACTCGCATTTCCATATCTGGGACCCATCCGTCCAACCGCTTTCATGGCTCGACGGTACGGATGGGTCCATCACCCGCCGTTACGACATGGACTGCCTCAAACGCGCCTATGCCTCATACAATGAGCACCACCCAGACGCTGCGGTCAATTTCATCGGCGGTGTGTATGTGGAAGTCGACACGGACGATACGTCATTGGAAGACCGGCTGCTGTCCGAAAACCATGATCCTCTGCTGTTGGCAACATCTATGCGGTCCACCGTCGGACCGGCCATGCGCATGCCGCTGTACGCGCATGGCGTTCGTGAGCCATTGCATACGCCGGCGTCGCCGCGGGGACGGTGCCTGCAAGATAACTTCATCCGCGGTTTACGGCTTATGGCCGATAAGAACATGCCATTCGACGCATGCGTACGGGTGGATGAGCTTGGCGATCTTGCTCAGGTTTGCGAGCAGGTGCCCGAAGCGACCGTCATCGTTGACCATATGGGCAACATATTCGATCTCCAAAACCTTGAATCCTCGTCCGATGCCCTGCATAGGCTCGGAGAGCTGCCAAACGTGTACGTCAAGGTATCGGGGTATCCAACCGATGACCTACGATTCGTCTCAGCCCTGCTCGATCTCGCACAAGCCGCGTTCTCGAACAAGCGGTTGCTGTACGCGTCGAATTGGCCTGTCGTTGGTCTATACGCCGATTTCGACAGTCATCTGTCAATCCTGCTCAACCGTTTCGCGGGAGACGACGACTTCTTCTTCAATAACGCGCGGAACGCCTACCATATCGTCGAAAGGAAAATATCATGACTTGCAACGTCCAATTCGAAGGCGTGTTCTGCCCCTCCATCACCATCACGAACGCGGATGGGACCATTGACTACGACAATTGGGGCAAGCACCTTGATCATCTCATCGACGCGGGCATCGACGGTGTGCTGCTGTTCGGCAGCATCGGAGAATTCTACGCCATCGACGTCAAGACGAAGGCGGAAGCGGTGCGTTTCGCAGTTTCGAAAGTCGCCGGACGCATGAAGGTGCTCGTCGGAGTGGGAGACACCAACCTAGACAATGTGAGAACATTGGCGGCGGAAAGCGAAGCAGCCGGAGCCGATGCATTGGTTGCAGTATCCCCGTACTATTTCGGACCATCCCCGGATTGCGCGAAGCGCTACTTCTCTGCGGTGGCCAAGGCGACGACGCTGCCGGTCATTCTTTACAACTTCCCAGCCAGGACGGGCAACGACCTCACACCCGAGCTGGTGGCGGATCTCGCAGCGGAGAACCAGAACATCGTCGGCATCAAAGACACCGTCGACACCATCAGCCACACCAGGAAGGTCATTGCTGCCGTTCGTAAGGTGAATCCATCGTTCAGCGTGCTGTCCGGATTCGACGAGTACTACACCGTCAACCGAATCAGCGGCGGCAATGGCGTGCTGTGCGGATTGACCAATGTAGAGCCGGAGACTTTCGTCAGCCTGCATCATGCATGGCAGTCCGGTGATTACGCCACGGCCATCAAATCGGCTGAACGCATTTCCTATCTGATGCGCCTGTACGACACTGCCGACCTGTTCATCAGCGCCATCAAGGGCGCGGTCAAGGCGAAGGGACTGCCAATCGACACGTCCATCCATGAACCCGCCGTGCAGCTGACCGACGAACAGTACCGCAATATCCAGAGCATTCTCAAATAAGCAAATCTGCCAAGGAGACTTTACGCATGAAACTCACATTCGATGGAATCTCTTCGTGCTGGGAAGAAAGCATTCCTCTCGGCAATGGACGCATGGGAGCGGTCCTGTGCTCCGAACCGGAAACCGACGTGCTGTATCTCAACGACGACACCCTTTGGTCAGGATATCCACACGCGGAAACCTCGCCGGTGACGCCGGAGATTGTGGCCAAGGCACGCCAGGCGTCGTTGCAGGACGACTACAACGCCGCCACGCGAATCATCAAGGATGCCACACTGCAGGAAAAAGACGAGCAGATTTACGAGCCATTCGGAACGGCCCGTATTCAGTACTCGACCTCTGCAGACGGCCGTGAGAGCATGAAACGCCAGCTGGATCTTGCAAGGGCGCTCGCCGGCGAAACGTTCCGGATGGGTGATGCCAACGTTCATGTCGACGCATGGTGCAGCGAGCCCGATGATCTGTTGGTCTACAGGATGTCATCGGATGCGCCGATTGATGTGAACATCAGTGTCTCCGGCACTTTCCTCAAGCAATCACGCGCCTCGATGGAAACAGTATCCGATGGTCATCGGGCCACACTCGTCGTCATGGGCCGGATGCCTGGACTCAACATCGGGCTCCTCCCTCATCCTTCTGAAAATCCTTGGGAAGATGAGCAGGACGGAACTGGAATGGCGTACGCCGGTGCGTTCTCCCTTACCGTCACAGGTGGTGACGTCAATGTGGGTGACAACAGTCTGCAATGTTCGAACATCACCGGATTATCGCTCCGCTTCCGCAGTATGAGCGGATTCAGGGGAAGCGACCAGCAGCCGGAACGAAGCATGACGGTTATCGCCGACCATCTGGAGAAAACCATCGACGAGTGGTCGACTGACCTGCAGACCATGCTCGACCGCCACATCGCGGACTACCGCAGATATTTCGACAGGGTGGCCATCCATCTCGGTTCAGCTCATGATGACGATACGGAACTACCGTTCTCGGCGATCCTTCGCTCGGATGAGAAAAAAGAGCCGCATCGTCTGGAGATGCTGGCGGAGGCAATGTTCGATTTCGGCCGGTATCTGCTTATTTCCTCGTCCAGACCGCACACCCAGCCAGCGAATCTGCAGGGGATTTGGAACCATAAGGATTTCCCGAACTGGTACAGCGCCTACACAACGAACATCAACGTCGAGATGAACTATTGGATGACAGGCCCATGCGCCCTCCAAGAACTCATCGAGCCGCTCGTCTCCATGAATGAGGAGCTGCTAGTGCCGGGGCACGACGCCGCTGACAGGATTCTTGGCTGCCGAGGATCGGCGGTCTTCCATAATGTCGATCTCTGGCGCAGGGCCCTTCCTGCGAACGGCGAGCCGATGTGGTCGTTCTGGCCGTTCGGTCAGGCATGGATGTGCCGGAACCTGTTCGATGAATATTTGTTCAACCAGGATGCATCGTACCTGGCCCGCATCTGGCCGATCATGCGGGACAACGCGCGATTCTGCATGGATTTCCTATCGGAGACAAAGCATGGACTGGCCCCGTCCCCTGCAACATCACCGGAGAACTGTTTCTTGGTGAACGGAGAACCGGTATCCGTTGCACAAAGCAGTGAGAATGCCACGGCCATCGTGCGTAATCTGCTTGATGATTTAATTCAGGCTTCCCACGATTTGGAAGACCTTGACGAAGAGGACAGAGATCTGGTCCATGAAGCGGAATCCGTCCGTTCCCAACTGGCTGAAACGCGATTGGGAGCTGATGGAAGAATCCTCGAATGGAACGACGAATTCATCGAATCCGATCCACAGCACCGCCATCTGTCCCACCTTTACGAACTGCATCCTGGTGCAGGCATCACGTCTCAGACTCCGCACCTGGAGGAAGCCGCTAGGAAATCCCTCGAAGTGCGCGGCGACGATGGTTCCGGTTGGAGCATCGTATGGCGCATGATCATGTGGGCGCGTCTGCGTGATGCGGAACATGCCAAACGAATCATAGGCATGTTCCTGCGGCCGGTGGATGCGAACGCTGAAACCAATCTGCTGGGCGGAGGCGTGTACGGCAGCGGATTATGCGCCCACCCGCCGTTCCAGATTGACGGGAACCTTGGATTCCCGGCGGCTTTGTCGGAGATGCTTGTCCAAAGCCACGATGGCTGGATTCGCATTCTTCCGGCCCTGCCGGAGGATTGGCATGAGGGAACCTTCCATGCGCTCCGCGCAAGAGGCGGAATCCAAGTGGATGCGACATGGACGGATCAGACAGTGGAATATACGTTGCGCTGTTCGAAGCCCACGGAGATTACGCTGAACGTTCTGGGGACTGATATGGGACGTGTCGCGCTATCTCCGGATAAGCCATTCAAGGGATCCATCCGGCGTTAACGTATTGCGTTATATCCGTTACGAAATGTTGCGGACCGTCTTTCCTAATAGGGGAGGACGGTCCGCAATCTTTTTTGATGGAAAAGGGGATTCCTCGTCATAGGGAATTCCTTTTTTGCGTATTGTGCAGCGTATGGATCAGAAATCGAAATTATCCGGATCCGCACCGTTGCGTTTGCCGGTGTTGAGTGCGGTAATGGCTGTCATATCCTCAGACGTCAGGTTGAAATCGAAAACATCGAAGTTCTGCTTGATGCGTTCGGCATGAGTGGACTTCGGCAATACGACGACGCCGCGTTGGATGTGCCAACGGATCACCACCTGAGCTGCGGACTTGCCATACTTGGCGCCTATTTCAGCAAGAACCGGGCTGCCCAGCAGATTGCCTCCGGTACCACCGAGCGGGCTCCATGCCTCAGCGACAATGCCCTTGGAACGTAGCTGTCCAATCAACTCATGATTGGTGAACTGCGGGGAGGACTCAATCTGATCTACGGCGGGTAGCACGTCGCTGTTGGCAAGCAACTCATCGATATGGTGCTTCTGGAAGTTGCTGACACCGATGGCTTTCGCTCGGCCGGAGGCATAAATCTCCTGCAGGTCGTCCCACGCTTGTTGCCATCCATCGGCCGGCCAATGAATCAGATACAAGTCCACATAATCTAGCCCAAGGCGATCCAGGCTTTCCTGAAATGCATCCTTGCCGCGATGGGCGCGAATATCGTCATTCCAGAGCTTGGTAGTCACGAAGAAGTCGCCACGAGGCAATCCGGCACGACGGATGCCTTCGCCCACTGAAGCCTCATTACGATAGATCATCGCCGTGTCAATATGACGATAACCGTTCTCCAACGCAGTCTGCACCGCATTCACCGTGGTATCGCCATCCGGCGTCTGGAATACGCCCAAGCCCACCTGTGGAATAACCGTGCCGTTGTTCAGTGTGATTGTCGATTGAATTGCCATAGTTCCTCTTTGCCGATAGCTATGCTTTGCCATATTTTATTGTATGAGGAAATGCGTGGCTGTGCTGAGATTCTACGCCCGGCATAACGGTTATCGAACTGAACGGGGAAGCTGATGAATCATTGGTCAAAGAACCATTCGTTGCAAGAGCAAGCCTCGGATGTGGTGCGCAAACACATGGTGATTACCGGACTGGTGCAAGGTGTGGGCTTTCGTTATTTCACGGTCATACAGGCCCGTCAACTTGGCGTCAGCGGCTGGGTGCGTAACCGATACGACGGATCAGTTGAAGTGGAGGTCCAAGGCAGTCAGGAGTCGGTGCAGGCGCTGGTGAAGCAGCTGAAACTAGGCCCGCGGTGGTCCGATGTACGCCATATCGACATACAGGATGTGCCGGTCAAAGACGATGCACCGTCCGCGTTTCGCGTTCTCGAGTAGCTCATAGCGTTCCGATAATCTCACGATACGGGTGAACATGGGCGTTCCTCGGCGGTTAGACTCCGTACGTTGCTACGATGGGACATTATGAGTGAGAATATCATGCGCATTATTGACCTTCGTGGTCGCAAACTGTCCCGTGCCGAACTGCTTGCTGCGATGCCGCGCGCCGCAATGGGCACTTCCGAAGCCACCGACTTGGTGCGTCCGATTCTGGACGATGTGAAGGAGCGCGGAGCTGCCGCTCTTCGTGACTTCGAGGAGAAGTTCGACCATGTGCGCCCGAAGCACCTGCGTGTGCCGGTCGAAGCGATTCAGGATGCCCTGGCCACACTTGATCCCGAAGTGCGCGCCGCCATTGAGGAATCTGTGCGTCGTGCCCGTGCTGTGGCTGCCAATCAGGTGCCGAAGGACTTCTACACCGATTTGGCCGAGGGCGCTCGTGTTGCCGAACGTTGGATTCCGATTCAGCGCGTCGGCCTGTATGTGCCTGGTGGCAAGGCTGTTTACCCGTCTTCCGTGATCATGAATGCCGTGCCGGCTCAGGCCGCTGGCGTCGAATCGCTGGCCATTGCCACTCCGCCCGCTCGCGATAACGAGGAGGGCCTGCCGAACAAGACCATCCTTGCCACCTGCGCCATCCTCGGTGTTGATGAGGTATACGCGGTCGGTGGCGCCCAGGCCATCGCCATGTTCGCGTACGGCGCCAAGGGCAGCGAGCCTCAGGATGGCGACGTATTGTGCGACCCGGTCGACAAGATCACCGGCCCGGGCAACATCTTCGTGGCCACCGCCAAGTCTCTTGTTTCCGCATTCGTAGGCATCGATGCGGTTGCCGGTCCGACTGAAATCGGCATCATCGCTGATAAGACCGCTAATCCGAGCCTGCTGGCCGCCGACCTCATCGGACAGGCCGAGCATGATGAGCTTGCCGGTTCCGTGCTGTTCACCGACTCCACCGATATTGCTGAGAAGGTGCAGGAGAACCTCAACTACCGTGTGCCGAAGACCGAGCACGCCGAGCGCGTCCACACGTCCCTGAGCGGCACCCAGTCCGCCATCGTGCTGACCGACAACCTCGACCAGTCCATCGATGCGGCCAACGCTTATGCCGCCGAGCACCTTGAGATTCAGACCGAGGATGCCGATGCCGTGGTCAAGCGTATCAAGAACGCTGGTGCCATTTTCCGTGGCCCGTACTCTCCGGTGCCGCTGGGCGATTACATGTCCGGCTCCAACCACGTGCTGCCCACCGGCGGTACCGCTCGCTTTGCTGCAGGCCTTGGCGTGCACACCTTCATGAAGCCTGTCGAAGTCATCGAATATGACGAGGAAGGCCTGAAGGCACTGGCTGCCCGTATCAATGCCTTTGCCGTTTCCGAAGACCTGCCGGCTCACGGTGAGTGCGTGCTGAGCCGTTTCGTCAAGGATCCCTATGACAAGGCCACCCTGCGCGAGCAGGAGAGAGAAGCCGGTCTGCGATGAGCTCGATTCCCGCAAACCTGCCGCTGCGCAATGATTTGATTGGTGAGGAACCGTATGGTGCTCCTCAGCTTGATGTCCCGGTATGTCTTAACGTCAATGAGAATCCATATGCATCGGATCCGGCTGTATGCGATACCATTGCCAAGCGTGTACGTGAGATTGCGCCGACGCTGAACCGTTACCCGGATCGTGAACATATTGAGCTGCGTCAGGCGTTCAGCGATTATCTGGCCCGTGAATCCGGCGCCCGTCTGGATGTGGACGAGCTGTGGGGTGCGAATGGTTCCAACGAGATTATGCTGCAGCTGTTCCAGGCCTTCGGCGGCCCGGGGAGGACCGCTCTCGGCGCTGACCCGACGTACTCCATGTACCCGGAATACGCCCGCGACACCTTCACCGGTTGGAAGCTGGCTCACCGCAACGCCGACTTTACGTTGAACGTAGACAAGGTGCTTGAAGCCATCAACGAGGTCAAGCCTTCGATGGTGTTGCTCACCAGCCCGAATAACCCGACCGGCACCCCTCTGCCGATGGAAGACATCGAGCGCGTTCTTGCCGCCTGCGAAACCGCTGAAGTGGCTGGCGCGGGTGAGGACGTCCACCCGATCCTCGTCATCGACGAAGCCTACGTGGAATTCCGCAAGCCCGGCACCCCGAGCGCGGTAAGCCTTATCAAGAACCACCCGAATCTGGCCGTCAGCCGCACCATGAGCAAGGCTTTCGCTTTCGCCGGTGCACGAGTCGGTTACTTGGCTGCGTCCAAGGGCATTATCGACTGCGTGCGCATCGTGCGTATGCCGTACCACCTGTCGGCCGTGACCCAGGCCGCCGCACTGGCTGCGTTTGAGCACACCGACGAGCAGCTGAGCCGAGTGGAACACCTGCGCGAGACCCGCGAGGCAACTGCTTCCTGGCTTAAAGAGCAGACCTATAAGGGGCAGCCGCTTGAGGTGGCCGAATCCGGCTCGAACTTCCTGCTTTTCGGCGGGCATTTCGACAACCGTGAGGCGATTTTTGACGAATTGCTCAAGCGTGGTGTACTGATTCGTGTGGTCGGGCCAGACGGCTGGCTGCGCGTATGCATGGGCACTGACGAGGAAATGGAAACGTTCCGTAATGCCCTTGCCGAAGTGCTTCGTATAGTAGAAGCAGCATAAGAGACTCGTACATCATGCTGCCGTGACCATCATCGATTGCGGCGGCATGATGCGACACCTATCAACCAGGAGACATGATGGCAAGAACCGCACATATTGTTCGTGAGACCAGCGAATCGCACATCGACCTCGAGCTGAATCTCGACGGTACTGGTAAAACCGATATCGATACCTCCGTGCCGTTCTACAACCATATGATGACCGCGCTGGGCAAGCATTCGCTGATTGACCTAACCATCCATGCGCATGGCGATACCGATATCGATGTGCATCACACTGTGGAAGACACCGCCATCGTGTTCGGTGAGGCCCTGAAGCAGGCGCTGGGAGACAAGAAGGGCATTCGCCGTTTTGCCGATGCCACCGTGCCGTTGGACGAGGCCTTGGCCAAAGCCGTGGTCGATATCTCCGGCCGCCCGTACTGCGTGTGCAGTGGCGAGCCCGAAGGCTACGAATTCTGCATGATCGGTGGCCACTTCACTGGCTCGCTGGTTCGTCACGTCATGGAATCCATCGCGTTTCACGCTGGCATTTGCCTGCACATGCAGGTACTCGCCGGCCGCGATCCGCACCATGTCGCTGAAGCTGAATTCAAGGCCTTGGCCCGTGCGCTTCGCTTTGCCATGGAAATTGATCCCCGTGTGGATGGTGTGCCCAGCACCAAGGGAGCCCTGTGATGTCCGACGATAAGGATTTCAATCCGGACGATACGCATTTCTCCGACGAGGAGCTGGAGGCTGCACTGGCCGGATTCGAGAAGGAATTCGAGAACGACACGGATACGGGGGGCGACGATCAAGCCGATTCTGCGGCGGATGCCAAGTCGATTGATAACGGCGCTGATACACAAGCCGCAGATGATATCTCTAGTTCTGTGGCGGATGCCGTCAACGAAGCCATGGCCGATGTGGTGGATCCCTCGGCCGGATTCGATAATGAGCTGGCTGGCCTTCTTGGTGACAAAGCCAAGATGGCGTTAATCGTTACCCGTATTGCTTCGGCGGATCTTCTGGCCGCATTCTGCCAGCTTTCGGACATCTCCGCTGCATGCATCGGTGCCAATCAGGGTGCGGTGGCAGTGCTGAAGAATCTTGATGGGGAAGCTCCGGAGGCGGCCGCCAAAGATCTGACCACCGTGGTTTCCGGCATGGTGGTGATTTTGGCGGTCAATCGTGCGGACAAGCTCGAAGTGTCCATGATCATGCAGGGGCAGGTTGGCCAGACCTTTGCTCCGCCGGTGTTGTTTTCGTCCACTCCGCGATTTGTGGAGGATCTTATGCTCGGCATCGTCTCGTTGAATCAGCTCAAAACCCAAGGTTTTGAAGTGGTGGAGTCGGCCGACCTCGATCATGACCAGGCCATGCAGATTCTCGCCGACCACACCAAGCGTGGGCGTGGTGGCCGCGGATCGCATATCGAATAGGCGTAGGAATAGAACAGGTTAGGACAGACTATGACCACAGCGGTTGTTTTCGATTATGGCTTTGGCAACGTACGATCCATGGTGCGTGCTCTTGCCGACCTTGGCGTCGATACCACACTTACCTCCGATTACCGTCAGGCTTTGGAAGCCGACGGTCTGGTCGTTCCGGGTGTGGGCGCGTTTGCCGCCTGCATGGACGGTCTCAAAAAAGTCGATGGCGACCGCGTGATCTATGACCGTATCCGTGCTGGCCGTCCGGTATTGGGCGTGTGTGTGGGCGAACAGATTATGTTTGAACGTGGTCTGGAACATGGTGCTCATGCCTCCGGTATTGGTCTGATCGGTGGCTCGGTGAATCTGCTGGATGCCGATGTGGTGCCGCATATGGGCTGGGACACCATTGGGGCCGCTCCCGATTCCGTGCTGCTCAATGGTGTGGAAAACGAGCGCTTCTATTTCGTGCATTCCTATGCCGCAATGGAGGTCAAGCCCGCCGACACCGCGCGTTTTGACATTGATCTGCAGACTTCCACTGAACGAGTGAGCTGGTGCACATACGGACGTTCGCGTTTTGTGGCGGCTTATGAGCGTGGTCCGCTATCTGCCACGCAATTCCATCCTGAAAAGTCCGGTGATGCCGGTGCTCAGTTGCTGAAAAACTGGATTGCCACGCTGTAGTTCATAAGAAAGGTTGTTCTCTGATGTCGTTGACTCTTCTCCCCGCTGTTGATGTGCGCGATGGCAAGGCCGTGCGCCTGCGCCAGGGTGAATCCGGTTCTGAAACGGATTACGGTTCGCCGTTCGAGGCGGCACGCACATGGGTCGAGGCCGGAGCCGAATGGATTCATCTGGTGGATCTCGATGCCGCATTTGGCACGGGCAACAACCGCGATCAGTTGCGTGAAATCGTTCACGAACTTGGTGACCGGGTCAATATCGAATTGTCCGGTGGCGTTCGTGATGATGATTCGCTGGATGCTGCATTGGAGGCCGGTGCTGCGCGTGTGAACATCGGCACCGCGGCCTTGGAGAACCCTGATTGGACCGCTTCGGTCATCAAGAAGTATGGCGATCGAGTGGCCGTTGGTCTTGACGTGCGTGGGCATACGCTTGCGGCTCGTGGCTGGACCAAGGAGGGCGGTGACCTGTTCGAGACCATGAAGTTCCTCGACTCGGTCGGCTGCTCGCGATACGTGGTCACTGATGTGGCCAAGGACGGCATGATGTCCGGGCCGAACATCGGACTGCTGCGTGAAGTGGCTGAACGCACCGATGCCAAGGTCACCGCTTCCGGCGGTATTTCCAAGCTTGATGACCTGCGTGCCATCAAAACTCTGGCCGAGATTGGCGTAGATTCCGCCATCCTCGGCAAGTCCCTCTACGCGCGTGCCTTCACGCTTCAGGAAGCGCTCGAAGTCGCTCGATGATGTGTGATTTGGCACTGACAAACGTTGGTGTTTTCTCAGCGCAAGAAATTCTCGAAATGACCGTTTTCTACGAGAATTATTTGCGCTAGAGAATATACCGAACGGACGGCGATCCCATTGGCGTCAAAGATGACTGCAACGAGCCCAGCAACAACCGTTACTTTGTATCAGGCGCAGGGGAGTTCGCCGGACTTGATGAGTTTCTTGAATATGGCGTAATCCTCATCGTTCTGCTCGGCGTAACTTACAGCAAACGAGGCAATGGACTGGTCGAATTCGTCGGTACCGCCCATGTAGTTGGCAATGGCGATCGAATCGCCGGTGCGGGCATGAGCGTGCGCCAATGACCATGCACACATGCGTGAGAGATCGCTTAAACCTGAGGCATTGAGATTGTCGATGTCGATGGAGCCCTTGCCGTTCCACAGCTGACGCACATAATAATCGCGCTTGCGTCCATCCTCGGCCATAAAGCTTGACCAACCCAGCAGCACGTCCGCCGTATTCTGAATCAGCTTCTGACCCTGCACCACGCGCTCGCCGTGCGTGGCATAGGGCGAGGCTCCGCAATAGTGCTCCAGCACGGAATATGTGGCTTCCTTCATCTGCAGCATCATCGGATCATCAGCGTCGCGTGCGATCCATACCGAGGCCCATGCACGTTGTCCGACCGAGCCGACGCCCACCACTTTGCGGGCGGCATCCTGATAGCGCAGATGGTCGAACACCCAGCGTCGATCATCGTAGAGGGAATGACGATAGCTTTCGATCAATGCATCGAGACGCGCCTGCAATGCATCCAGGTCGGCATAATCGTCAAGTTGATTGATGGGCACCAGTTCAGGCGGATTCGATTTGAACCGCAGCTTGCCGTTCTCGAATTTGCAGAGCTTGGCTGCTGCCGCGTCGTTGTCTTTCAGCAACGCCTTCATGGCGGCTTCGCGCAATACGCGACTGCGTTTGGAACCGGTGGTTTCAAAACGATCCAGCGTTTCCTCCACATCGAGGTGCTCGTACCAAGCATCGAGATAATCCATCTCGGAGAACCACTTCATGCGGGTACGGTAGGTGCGCACGCATTGCACCACGGCGGCGCGGCGATCCTTCTCCTTGATTTTGTTGGCGCGGCCACATATTTCCACCGAGGCCGCAAGTCGCTTCAAATCCCATTCCCAGGGACCCACCGCGGTTTCGTCGAAATCGTTGATGTCGAATACCAGTCGTGCGGAAGGGGAGCGGAAGATACCAAAATTACCGATATGCGCGTCGCCTACACACTGCACCGGTATCCCGGTTACCGGCGTGGTCGCCAGATCGTTGGTCATGATGAGCACTGTGCCGCGATAGAACGTGAACGGGCTGGCGCTCATACGCTTGTACCGCAACGGAACCAGTTCGGGCACGCGGATGGCGGACTGCTCCTCCAAAAGGCTGATCGCCTCTCTCCGGCCCTCCTGCACCTGCCAAATGGCATGGGAATCCAACGGCGCCTTGGCTCGAGTGGATATGCCGGCACGTGACCGGTCGCGCGGATCGGTGGCCTGCTTCCAGCTGGTTACATCGACAGGTGGATTGGCGGATAGGGTGAGATGGTCTTCGCTCATAAACCACACCTTAGCGCGGCTTCGCCGCCGAATCATGTAACACGGCACACCGGTGAGATGTTAACGCCCCTCGTAACACGGATATGGAACGATAAGCGATTATGGATAGACAGCAGGAGTTTGCGCTGCGCACGGTCGAAGAACGCGACGTGCGCTTCATTCGTCTCTGGTTCACGGATGTGTTGGGAACACTGAAATCCGTGGCGATTGCTCCGGCCGAACTGGAAGCCGCATTTGAGGAGGGTCTTGGCTTCGACGGTTCCGCCATCGAGGGCATGACCCGTGTGTCCGAAGACGACATGATCGTTCAACCCGACCCCTCAACCTTCCAGATTCTGCCATGGCGCGGCGGACCGCAAGGTACCGCTCGCATGTTCTGCGACATTCTGACCCCGGACGGCGAGCCGTCGCTCGGCGATCCTCGCCACGTGTTGAAGCGTGCGCTTGCCGAGGCCAAGGATAAGGGTTTCACGTTCTACGTGCACCCTGAGATTGAGTTTTATCTGTTCGAAAGCCAGGATGATTGGTCCAAGGCGCCGACCCCGATTGATGAAGGCGGCTACTTCGATCACGTGCCGCGCAGCCCGGGCATGGACTTCCGCCGCGCCACCGTGAACATGCTCGAACAGATGGGCATCTCGGTGGAATACTCGCACCATGAGGCGGGTCCTGGCCAGAACGAGATCGATCTGCGTTATGCGGATGCGCTCACCACTGCCGACAACATCATGACGTTCCGTACGGTGGTCAAGGAGATTTCGCTGGAGCGCGGCATCCATGCCAGCTTCATGCCCAAGCCTTTGGCCGACGCGCCTGGTTCCGGCATGCACACTCACCTGAGCTTGTTCGAGGGCGACTCCAACGCCTTCTACGAGGCCGGTCAGGAATTCAACATGTCCCTGACCGCCCGTCAGTTCGCCGCTGGCATCCTGTACCATGCGGCCGAAATCTGCGCGGTCACCGACCAATACGTCAACTCGTACAAGCGCCTGTGGGGCGGCAACGAGGCTCCGAGCTACATTTGCTGGGGTCACAACAACCGTTCCGCACTGCTGCGCATCCCGCAGTACAAGCCCGGCAAGGGCAACTCCGCGCGCATGGAGTTCCGCGCGCTCGACCCGGTGGCCAACCCGTATCTGGCCTACTCGGTGCTGCTGGCTGCTGGCCTCGACGGCATCGACAAGCAGATGCAGCTGGGCGAGCCCACCAGTGACGACGTCTGGGAGCTTACCGACGGTGAACGTCAGGCCATGGGCATTCAGCCGTTGCCGAGCTCGCTGGACGAAGCGCTGAAGATCATGGAGCGGTCTGACTTCGTGGCGGATGTCTTGGGTGAGCATGCGTTCGGCTACTTCCTGGACAATAAGCGTCAGGAATGGGCGGAATACAACCAGCAGGTCACTCCTTACGAGTTGAAGAAGTACCTGCCGAAGCTGTGATTGCAGGCGTTGCACATCTGTTGCACCCCGTCGATGCGTGGTTCATCGGCGGGGTTTTCATAGCGTGTGGTGACGACTGATAGCGGGCAGAGGTGGGAATAGTGTTGTCGCGGAGCTGATAGTAATCGTTTGACGAGCAGAGATGAAACAATCACGTCGACTGAGCACACAGACTGAACCCACATAGCCGAGAGCATGCGAGAGAGACATATGACGAACGCACCTGTGACCAATGCGCGTACCGACCGCTTCTTCAACTTTCCGGTCACTATCCTGATTTTCGCCAGTTTTATGCTGGGCATGAGCGAATTCGTGGTGGTGGGTATTCTGCCGGATATCGCCTCGGGTCTCAAGATATCCGAAGTGACCGTGGGCAATCTGGTGGCGCTGTTCGCCTTCGTATATGCACCATGTACGCCGATTGGCTCGGCACTGTCCGCACGATTCCCTCGTTTTGCCACCTATCTGATATTGATGGGTGTGTTCTTGGTCGGCAACATCCTGTGTGCCCTTGCTCCGAACTATCCGGTGTTGTTGATCGCCAGACTGCTGATTGCCTCCGTCTCCGGCACGCTGGTGGCCATTTCCATGACTTTTGCGCCGGATGTGACCACGGATAAGTACCGCACCAAATTCATCGCCTGGGTGTTCTCCGGGTTCTCCATCGCCTCCGTGGTGGGCGTGCCGATTGGTACATGGGTGGCCAATACTTTCGGCTGGCGTGCCACGTTTTATTTGGTTTCCGTGCTTACTGCGGTACTGATGATTTCGATGGCCTTGGTATTGCCGCGCAACTCACACCCGGCGAAAATCGGCTTCCTGCGGCAGTTCCGCTTGTTCTTCGACCGCCGTATTCAGCTCGGCGTGCTTGATGTGGTGTGCGGTGCAGCGGCTTCCTATGTCTTCTACACATACCTGTCTCCCATCATGCGAGACGAAATCGGTGTGCCCGAACAGTACCTCAGCATTGGCCTGGTGATTTATGGCTGCGCCTGTTTGTGGAGCAACCTGTACGGCGGCAAATTGGCCGACAAAGGGCGCGGTGTGGAGCCGCTGACGCACATTCGCCCGATTTACTGTGTGCAGGCGGTCTGCCTGTGCCTGCTGGCCTTTGCCTCGCTGGTGCCGGCGGCCGGCGCGTTGTTGCTGGTGGTGCTCGGCATGCTCATGTATCTGCAGAATTCCGCGTCTCAGGTGCTATACATGGACGTGGCTTACCAGTCCCATCCAGGCTCGGTGAACTTGGCCGCATCCCTGAACTCCATGTCTTTCAACATCGGCATCGCCATCGGTTCGGCGGTCGGCGGTCTGGTCAACGATCTCCTTGGACTCGCCTGGCTGGGGCCGGTCGGTGCGATATTCGCATTATTCGCTGCTGGCATCGCTACACTGCTGCGTCCGTATATTCAGCGGTGATTTAAGGGCTAGGACAGCGCTTTCTTGATGCGGTTGAGCGATGCCGGCCCCTTGGTACCGAGTTCCTGAGCCCAGAGAGACACATAGAATTCTTCAAGCATCCAACGCGCCTGCTCGGCCTGCTGCGTCAGTGCTTCATGCTTCGGGCCAGCCGGTTCGGCTTTTGCCCGTGCCAATGCTTTATCGACCAATTGCTTGGCCTCGTCGGCCTGCCATGCCCACTTGACGTCACGGTTCTTATCGGTTTTCGCCTTGTTCAGACGGCTCACATCCGCCTTCAGATAACGGCTCAATGATTTCAGCGCATCCGGGGGAGTGCGGCCGATAAAACCTGGGTAGACAAGCGTGGCGATATGGTCACGGATAGATTGCAACACCGAAAGCATGGGCAGATCGGCCTTGCCGGAAGTGGCCTTATCCACGTCGGCATAAGACTTCATGATGCCGATGACATCATGCGCCACCTGGTACACGGTATCCTCATACACTTCGCGTATGTCGAGCACTGCGTTGGCCAGAGCTTCATCATCCGTGAGCTTGTCGACGTTCGGCAGCAGACGCTTGACCGTGGCCAGCTGCAGATCCTCGACCAGCGCCTTGGTGGACTTGTAGGGGGCGGCAGCCAGCATCAACGCTTCGGTGCCCAGCCAACGAGACGAAATGCGTTCGCCCGGCAAGCGCAACGCATCCAATGCGCCACGCCATAGCATCGTGGCCCTCGACTCGGTAGTGGCACCCGCCTTATGCAGCAGATTCGCCTGTTGCACCAGCTTGCCTTGCTCGCCGGCCTGTTCGGCCTGTTTCTTGACCATCTGACGGGCCGAAGCCTCCGCCTGCGCGGCGAATTCGCGTTGCAATGCCTTCAGATCTTTGGCGGTGCCCAGCACTTTAACCGGCCCGCGTGCGTGACGGCGGCCACGCGGATGTTTGCCGGCCGGCAACTGCTGCTCCACTGAGAACGTAACCCGCAAATACGGGGACAGACGCTCGACCAATTCCGGTCCCAACACCTCAGGATGAATCTGCGCTCCCACGGTAGCGATGGCCGCCTTGGTAAACACATGCGCCAGATCGGGCCAGCCAACAGTGGTGCCTTCCTCATCCACCGGTGGCAGATTCGGTTTCTGCTGCGAGCCGGAACCCGGCAAATCGGGGTAATGTTCGTCAATCCAATCGCGAATCGAGCGTGCGGCGTCCGGAGCCGGTACGAACTGGACACGCAGCTGCTTGGGCAGTGCCTTAATCATCGCCAGAATCAGCTCATCCAACAAGCCCGGCACATTCCATGTGAACTGGTCGGGGGTAATGCGCGAGAGTGCCTTGAGCGGCACATGCACGGTGACGCCATCGGCCGGGTCGGTTGGGTCGTACACGTAGCTCAGGCGCAGGTCGATAGGCTGGCCATCGGAACCCGTGGTATGCCAATGGTCGGGGTAATCATCCAAACTGACCGAATCGCTGGATGCCAGGCGTTCCACCTTGGCCGGGTCGAAATCCAGCAAATCCGGCTGCTTATCGTGATCGATCTTCCACCATTTCGCCAAATCGGCCACACAGGTCACATCATTGGGAATGACGGCATTATAAAAATCGAACAGATCCTCGTCGGACACGGTGTCCGCCAGCTGACGGGTGCGGCTGGCATCATCGGCGGCATCCTCAAGAATGTCGCGATTCCTGCCCACGAATTCGTCGTAGCTGAAGCGCTGCTGAATGTCACCTTCCACCAAGCCTTGACGAATCAGGAAATCACGGGCCTCAAGCGGATTGATGCGCCCCCACTGCACGGCACGATCCTGCACAATCGGCAGACCATAGAGCAAGACGCGTGCGGTGGCCACGGCGGAGCCGCGCGAGCCGGACCAATGCGGTTCTGCATACGTGGTGCGGGTTAGCTGGCCGGCCAGCGGTTCGGCCCATGCCGGGTCAATGGCGGCCGAATACCGGGCCCACAGACGAGAGGTCTCCACCAGTTCGGTGCTCATCACCCATGAAGGGGTCTTCTTGGCTACGGCGGAGGCCGGGAACAAGGCGAAACGAGTGCCGCGCGCACCTTGATAGTCATTCTTCGACATCTTCTGGGCGCGTTTCATCGCGCGGGCACGAGCCGCTCCACTGAGTCCCGCAAAGTCGGAAGCCTTGGGCTCTCGGATCACCTGCATGCCCATCATGGACAGCAAGCCGGCAAGCATCGATTTATGAATGCCGTCCGTATCCCACGAACAGCACAGCGAATGCGCGGCCTGCTGATTCAATGGCAGCTGACGAATCTCCAAACCGGGGCGGGAAGACGGCAACGGGTCGCCGACCTTGAACTTCAGCTCCTTGCACATCTGCCTGAGCTGAGAGACCAGATCCTTCCACTGGCGCATCCTGAGCCAGCTGAAATATTCGGTTCTGCAGATACGGCGCAACGCATTGTTGCTCGGATCGCCATCCGCTTGGAATACGCGATCCCAGATATTCAACGCCGTAAGAAAATCACTGGTTTCATCCGCATACCGGTTATGAATGCGGTCGGCTTCCTCACGCTTGTCATCCGGGCGCTCGCGGGGGTCCTGCAAGCTGAGGAACGCCACCACCACGAGCACCGAAGCCAGAAGATTCGGTGAACCGGCCTTGGCCGCTTCGATGACCATGCGGCCCAGACGCACGTCGATGGGAATACGCGCCAGCTGACGACCGGTATGGGTGAGCGTCACCTCGCCACGCTTGCGGCCTATGGCCTTCAGCTCGGTCAGCTCGTTGAATCCGTCGGACACAGCCTTCATGTCCGGTGGGTCGATGAAACCGAAGTTCGTGACGTCTTCCGCCGTACGGGCCACGCCCACGGAGAGCATGTGCAGCACCACCGCGCCTAGCGAGGTTCGCAGGATCTCCGGCTCGGTGAAACGGGGACGGGTCTCGTAATCCTCACGCGAATACAACCGGATGGCAATGCCGTCGGCCACACGTCCGCATCGGCCGGACCGCTGATCGGCGCTGGCCTGGCTGATCGGCTCGATGGGCAGACGCTGCACCTTAGCGGTCTTCGAATAACGGGAGATGCGCGCGGTGCCGGGATCCACCACATAACGGATACCGGGCACGGTCAGCGAGGTCTCGGCCACGTTGGTGGCGATGACGATGCGCTGATGGGTGTGAGACTCGAACACCTTGTGCTGGTCGGCGGCCGACAGGCGCGCGAACAACGGCATGATCTCAATGGCGTCGGGGCGGTGCATATCATCGGCTCGCGGGCCGTAATGGTGACGCAGAGCTGCCTCGAACTCGTGAATGTCGCGCTCGCCGGAAGCGAAGACCAGAATGTCACGCGGGCCGCGCTCATGGGAGGAATGGATGACCAGCTCGGCACAGGCTCGGGCCACCGCTGTGGGCATGTCGGTGATGCCGTCGTCGGCGTAATCGGCATTGCCGCGTCTGCGGGAATGATCGGCATCGGATTCGGCGATGGCGCTCGCCAGCTCGTCATAGTCGGCGTCTCCGGGGCGGGCGCCGGTCGCAAAGCCCGGCACCTCACGCATCAGTGCGGGTGCGGTGCCGAGCGGTTCGTACACCACCTGCACAGGGAAGGTGCGGCCGGACACCTCGATCACTGGTACTTTCTCGTGCAATGCGTGCGCGAAATGTTCTTGGAACTTCACCGAATCGATGGTTGCGGAGGTGATGATGAGCTTCAGGTCGCGACGCTGGGGGAGCAGGGCCGTTAGATATCCGAGCAGAAAGTCGATGTTCAGGCTGCGCTCGTGGGCCTCGTCGATGATGATCGTGTCATACTGGCTGAGCTTCGGATCGCGTTGAATCTGGGCGAGCAGAATACCGTCGGTCACCACGCGCAGACGCGTATTCGGGGAGCTTTCGTCGGTGAAGCGCACCTGATAGCCGACTTCATTGCCCAGACGTACGCCCATTTCGGAGGCGATGCGTTCGGCCACCGTGCGTGCGGCGATACGGCGGGGCTGGGTATGCACGATCTGCTTGCCGTGTGTGCCCCGGCCGAGTTCCAACAGAATCTTCGGCAGCTGCGTGGTTTTGCCGGAACCGGTCTGACCGGAAACGATGACGACTTGTGAACGACGGACAGCGTCGGCTATCTCATTACGTGCGGCGGATACGGGAAGTTCGGCAGGATACTCATATTTCATGACGAACTTCAATGATACGGAAGCCCTTGGAGCTCGCGTATTTGCTTGCAGTGAACCCTTCGCCCAGCGATTCGTCCAGCCAGGGGATCAGCGAGTCGGAGCCAAGGTTCTTTTGCACCACCAGATAAGCCGCTCCTCCCACCTTGAGTTTGGGCAGCCAGGCCATGAGCAGCGTATGCAAGGCCTCCTTGCCGATGCGAATCGGGGGGTTCGACCATATCGCATCGAATGTGAGGTCGCCGGGAATCGGCTCGCAATGTGCGCTCTGGCGGTCGGCTGGCAGTGGGGTGCTGGTTTCATCCACCTGTGTGGTGTGAATATTGCGGCAGCCATTGGCCTCGGCGTTGACATGGGTGAGTTCCAGGGCGCGTTCGTTGACGTCCACGGCCCATACGTTCGCTTCGGGCGATGCGAACGCCAGAGCGAGGGCGATTGGCCCCCAGCCGCAACCCAGATCCAGCATATTGCCGGATACCGGCGGTTCCGGAGCGTGCTTGAGCAACACGGAAGTGCCCAAGTCGACGCGGGAGCCGGAAAACACTCCGTTCGATACCTGTACTTGGGCATCATGACCTTGCAACGTCACATTGAGCGTGCGGCGCACGTCCTTTGACGATGGCTCCGCGGAGAAATACTGTTCGGCCATGTTTCGCTCCATTCCCGCGGGTTTCCCGCTTCTTGCATATGCCAATGCTGGCATGTCACCTCACTCGATGATAATAAGGAGGCATAGAAGAATCGTGAACACTTGACTGACACCGAGGTGCCTTTGACCGACAACACCCAGTACACCGACATTGATCGCAGCGACGCTGATGAAGCCCCATCGGGAGTGTTGTCCGGCCAATCCAATGTGCTGCTCGACGATACCCAACGAGCCGCGGGATGGCATGAAGACTCCAACCAGGAATGGGAGGAGCGTGAGGCCCGTAACGAGCTGAAACATGTGGCCGGCTTGGGGGAGCTTCAGGATGTTACTGAGGTCGAATACCGTAAGGTGCGTCTTGAGCGTGTGGTGTTGGTCGGTGTCTGGTCATCGGCGGTAACCACCCAGGCCAAGGCGGAGGAGTCGCTCAGGGAGTTGGCGGCTCTCGCCGAAACGGCAGGTGCCGTGGTGTGCGATGGCTTATTGCAGCATCGGTCCAAGCCGGATGCCGCTACATATGTCGGTTCCGGCAAAGCACGGGAAATCGCGGATATCGTGGCCCGTGAAGAGGCCGATACGATTGCCGTGGATGATGATCTGGCACCGTCTCAACGTCGTGCACTTGAGGATGCCGCCAAAGTCAAAGTGGTGGATCGCACTGCGGTGATTCTCGATATTTTTGCCCAGCATGCCACTTCACGTGAGGGCAAGGCCCAGGTGGAGCTTGCGCAGCTTGAATACATGTTGCCACGACTGCGCGGCTGGGGTGGATCTCTATCCCGTCAGGCCGGTGGTCGTGCGGCTGGTGCGGATGCGGGCATCGGATCGCGTGGTCCTGGCGAGACCAAGATCGAGATGGATCGCCGTGTGATTCGTGCGCGTATCGCCCGCTTGCGTCGGCAGATTCGCGAAATGGCACCGGCGCGCGAGATCAAGCGTGGCTCCCGTAGGAGATTCGGGCTGCCTACCGTGGCTGTGGTGGGGTATACGAATGCAGGTAAATCGTCGTTGACCAACCGGCTGACGGGGTCTGCGGAATTGGTGGAGAACGCGCTGTTCGCCACGCTGGACACGGCGGTGCGCCGTGCCAAAACCCATGACGGGCGTGCATTCGCTTACGTGGATACGGTCGGGTTCGTGCGTCGACTGCCCACGCAGCTGGTCGAGGCATTCAAATCCACACTGGAGGAAGTGGGAGAGGCCGATGTGATTGTGCATGTGGTTGATGGCTCCCACCCGGATCCGTTCTCCCAGATTGATGCGGTGAACGATGTGCTTGCGGATATTGAAGGCACCGCCTCCATCCCCCGTATTCTCGTGTTCAATAAGGCCGATCAGATTGATGACGCCAAGCGAGAACGTCTGGCCGCCTTGCAGCCAGATGCGTTCATCGTGTCGGCATACAGCGGTAAGGGATTGGATGCGTTGCGCGATGCGGTCGAAGAGCTGTTGCCCGTGCCGCATGTGCATATCAATGCGTTGCTGCCGTACACGGCGGGGTCTCTGCTTTCCCGTGTACGTGAATACGGCAAGGTGGATTCCGTGGAATATCGCGATAACGGAGTGGCGCTCGAAGCGGATGTCGATTCGCACTTGGCTGCGCAAATCATGGAGCAATCAATCGCATAAATAACGTGACGAAAATCACATAATGGCTGTGAGCGCTAACAACTGCTGAAAACATTAGGGTTATGGCATCATTGGATATGCATTGTGGCCCGCGAAACGTCTTAGCGGGTTTATAAAGTGAAACCGTTAGTTACAAGGCCTGCCATTCATCAGCAGACCGCCTTTGAAGAGAGGTTTATCCATCATGGCGGAAACTACCGTTAAGCCCACGAAGCTTGCTGTTATTGGTGCCGGTGCCGTTGGCTCTACTCTTGCCTTTGCCGCTGCACAGCGTGGCGTCGCTCGCGAGATCGTGCTCGAGGACATCGCCAAGGAGCGCGTGGAGGCCGAGGTGCTCGACATGCAGCACGGCTCCAGCTTCTACCCGACTGTGTCCATCGCCGGTTCCGACGATCCTGAGATCTGCCGCGACGCCGACATGGTCGTCATCACCGCTGGCCCTCGCCAGAAGCCGGGCCAGTCTCGTCTTGAGCTCGTTGGCGCCACTGTCAACATTCTCAAGGCCATTATGCCGAACCTTGTCAAGGTGGCTCCGAACGCTATCTACATGCTCATCACCAACCCGGTCGACATCGCCACCCATGTGGCTCAGAAGATCACCGGTCTGCCTGAGAACCAGGTCTTCGGCTCTGGCACCAACCTGGACTCCGCTCGTCTGCGCTTCCTGATCGCCCAGCAGACCGGCGTCAACGTCAAGAACGTGCACGCCTACATCGCTGGCGAGCACGGCGACTCCGAGGTTCCGCTGTGGGCTTCCGCCACCATCGGTGGCGTCCCCATGTGCGACTGGACCCCGCTGCCCGGTCACGAACCGCTCGATGCTGCCAAGCGCGAGGAGATTCACCAGGAAGTCAAGAACGCTGCCTACAAGATCATCAACGGTAAGGGTGCCACCAACTACGCCATCGGTATGTCCGGCGTTGACATCATCGAGGCCGTCATGCACGACACCAACCGCATCCTGCCTGTGAGCTCCATGCTCAAGGACTTCCACGGCATCTCCGACATCTGCATGTCCGTGC
>OASQ01000261.1_pt1 | contig 25779 bp, 32 predicted proteins | sample 1475771 | NCBI WGS metagenome assembly OASQ01 (sample SAMEA2579910, study PRJEB22360) | human gut metagenome | reverse complement strand
CAGAAATCCAAAATACTTTTGCAGTACCTTCCGTAACCTCCAAAGTGCAGTCAATGGACAGCTCCTTACCGGCTTCTCTTTTTATGGAAGTTCCTCCGAACAAATACTCTGTACCTGAAAAGTTCGCATAATCAGCCGTATAAGTCCCTGTATAATCATCAATTCCTTTTTCTTTTTCCCCTTGCAGTGACGATTTCCCTGTCAGTTCTATGGAGCCCGCAGATTGAACAATGTTATTGTAATGATTGAGAATTTCATCTTTTGAACAGCCAGCAAGCATAAAACTTCCCACAAGGACGAATGTTAATGCTAAAACTATTTTCTTCATAAAATCATCACCAGCCTTTCTTTGGAGCTACCTTTTTGGCCTTTTTCTTTGTTTGGGTTGCTTCTTGTTCTTTCATGCACAAAATCAAGATGGCAGAAATAACGACAGCAAGCGCAAGACTGCAAGAACAGGTTCCGATATTCCAAGTGACTGCGGTATCATAGCTACGGTAGCCTACCATTCCAAGACTTGCGGTAATCGGATAAAGGTTTGCTAATGTCATATTTCCTGCGGCAAACATCCCTCCATATCCATAGACAAAAGCAATGATTACACCGACTAAAAAGCTGCCTGCCCTCCGACAAGTAAGAGCGATAATCGGCAGAACCGCAAGATATAAAAAGAAATTAACCGTGGTAATCTGCAAGACTGCTTTTAGCGCTAAGGAGATCTCAAAGCCGGGAAATCCCACAATCATTTCTGCTATGATTGTAAACAGACTGCATATCAGCCCGAAAATAATAGACAATACGCCGCACACAATCAATTTTCCGGTCAACAGTTTCTTAAAAGAGATCGGCACAGTCAGAATATTTTTCAATGTGTCATCCGTCTGCTCACGAGAAATCATATATCCAGCAATTAGGCTGATACACATCGGAAAAATCATGGACATATTGTTTTTGATGACCTGTTCTGTAAGATAGGCGAAATCCCAAACGGAACCATCATTCGCCATAGAGGTAAACAAGGTCAGCAGGACGGATAGGAGCATGAGCGCAACGCCCGCCCAAAGGATATGATACCTTTTCAATTTATAAAATTCTGTTTTTACAATGCGAACCATGTTTATTCCCCCCTCTGCTTATATAATCTGTCAATCAGTAAGAACGAAACTAATGCCATGATCCCAAGAATGAATACAACTTGAAATGTTGAAGGAATTAGCCCTGTCATTTGCTCCAAGTCCATTTTTATTCCATGAGCCGCCATATCTCCTGCACTCCAAAATGTAGTCAGTGGCGTGGGCAGAAGCCATAACATAGTTTTAGGCAGTGTGTCAAACAATGCCGTAGCACTCATGTTCAGAACACTGTAAAAGACACACAACAAAATGGAAAAAACATAGGTCTTACTGAAAAAGACAACAAGGACAATCAACGGGAGTGTTCCTGCCGTAATGAAGATCCCCGTTTCAACCGCCAAAAACAGCTTATAACCAATTCCATAAACTTCTAATGTTCCAATTCCGCAAAGAATTGTTGCAATGGTAGAAGCCACGCAAAAAACAATTCCAAAGATAAAAAGGACAACAATCTTTGCAAGTACCATTTGCGTGCTGGTTACGGGAATTGTACGCAGATTTTTGAATGTATCGTTGTCGCGTTCCATAAAAAACAGAATAGCGGCAATCACTCCGATAATGCAGGGCAGTAAAAACTGGATACCATATCCCAACACCATGTTAAATAGTCCATCGAAAGCATCTGCCCGATCCGTATATCGCTCCATCATAGAGGGCGTTGTCATCAGATAAGTCAGCGGAATTGGAAACAGGAACGCAGCCAAAATAATCAGCGGAATAAATTTCTTCCGTTTTAATTTCAAAAATTCGCATTTGATTAGTTTAAGCAATTCCTTCTCCCCCTGTCACACGCTTGAAGTAATCTTCAAGACTTTCTTCACAAGTATGCACCTCCGATACCTCCAATCCGTTTTCTACAAAAGCAGTTACAATTTTCCCCACGGGTAGCTCCAGGTTGTGCAGGCGCAGATTGTGGTCGTCCTGTATGGAGAAATGGTTTTCATGGAAATTGCGTTCCAAAATTCTTGCCGCCTGTGCAGTATCAGAGAGCGTAAACCGGATATGCTTACTGCTTTTTTGCTCCAGCTCAGCAAGGCTTTCTTCTTCCAGCAATGCGCCGTGGTCGATAATTCCAATATCGTCAGCCAGCAAGGAAATCTCCGAAAGAATGTGACTGGAAATCAAAATTGTTTTTCCTCTTGTGTCGCAAAGCTCACGGATAAAGGATCGCACTTCTGCAATACCGATGGGATCGAGGCCGTTGATCGGCTCATCCAAAATCAAAAGCTCCGGATCGTGCATGACTGCAAGGACAATCGCCAACCGCTGCTTCATGCCAAGAGAGTATTGCGAAAACAGCTTTTTATCCTTGTAAGGCAGCCCGACCAAATCCAGAGCGTCTTTGATGGCATGATTGTTTGGTACTCCACGCAGGGTAGCAAAGATACGCAGGTTCTCCGTACCGGTCAGATTGGGATAAAAACCGGGGGACTCAATCAGGCTTCCGATGCGGGGCAACAGCTTCTTTTCATTCCCTTGCAAAGACTTTCCCCAGATTTTGATCTCCCCGGAAGTCGGCTTCGTTAAACCCAACAGCATTTTCATAGTTGTGGTTTTTCCGGCTCCGTTTCTACCCAACAGACCATAAATTCTCCCACGCTTGACATGGATATTTAAGTCAGCCACACTCTTTTGTGAGCCGTATTGCTTTGTCAGATTTTTTGTTTCAATGATATAATTTGTATCCATATTCAAAACCTCCTGTTCTGTAAGGTATTCTATCATGCCAACCTTGCATTAACCTTGCCGCAACCTTGCATTAACCTTGCAATTTGAAATTCGGCTAAAATAACAAGAGTTCCCGCCGTAAGGACGGGAACCCGCTTAAATCTCCAAAGGAAAACGCAACATAAATTCAGTTCCCTTTCCCGGAAAACTTTCAACTGTTATGCTTCCACCCATCTTTTCTACAAGCTGATGGACAATAGAAAGACCAAGTCCGCTGCCTTTTTCAGAGCGTCCTTTATCACACTTATAAAGCCGTTCAAATATGTGTTTCAAATCTTCTTTCTCAATTCCCACTCCATTATCCGCCAGCAGCAGCTCCATGCTGTTTTCCTTCTTCGATAGAGAAATTTTAATTTTGTCCGCATGGCTATGAGCGATTACATTTTGAATAAGGTTATTGATGATCCTCATATAGCTGTCCATATCCAATCTTACCCGGACAGGCTGTTCCGGAATATCAATGTCATAATCAACCTGTTTATCCTCAAAAATCGGTATCCAGTCGATCAGAATATTTCTTGTCAGCTCTGCGGCCTCAACGCTCTGGATCTCCAAAGCAAACTCGTTGGAATTTAACTTGAACCAGTCAAAGAGTACATCGATATATTCTTTCAGATCATGAGCTTTCCGGCGGGCGGTTTCAATATAATCATCCCGGTCTTTTCCTGTAACCAATCCTTTGTGTGCAGCGTCAAGATACCCAATCAGAGTAGTAAGGGGCGTTCGCACATCATGAGAAAGGCTCGTCATAAGCTGGCGGTTGGTTTCCTCTGTCTGCCGTACAATCGAAAGTCTGCTTTCATAGGACACAACGATCTCATTGATTTCATAGGCAAGAGGCGCAGTCAGTTCATTTGTTGCAGACAGAATACGACGGTTGCCATTTCCGTTTTTCACATCAACCAGCACATCGGTCATTTCTGCTATTTGTTTTTTTACACGCCGAACGAGAACGATGGAAGTCAATACAGCCCCAACAGCAATCACAATGGACAAGAATACAATGATTTCCATACTGACTACACCTCCTTATTAAACCGGTAGCCAATCCCTTTGACCGTTTGTATATACTTTGGGCTTGAAGGATTGACTTCTAATTTTTTACGAAGTCGGCTGATAATCGCCATAATGTTACTGTCATCATAGAAATATTCTTCGCCCCATACTTCCTCATAAATCTGCTGTTTGGTCAAAATTTTCCCTTGATGTTTTGCACAGTACAGGAGCAAATCAAATTCCTTTGGGGGCAGTTCAAAAGTGCCGTTTGATGTAGTAACAGAACGATTTTCAAGGTCAATCTGCAATCCGTCAAAATTTAGCTTTTGTATGGCTCCAGCTTGCTGATTAAAGCGAGTGTAACGGCGAATAAGAGACGCAATACGGGCAATCAGTTCATCCATATCAAACGGTTTTGTAAGATAATCGTCCGCTCCGGCCCGTAAGCCCCGTACTTTAGAAATGCTGTCATTTTTAGATGTGAACATCAAAATCGGCAGACTGTTCTCTTTGCGGATTTCTTCCAGCGTTTCAAAGCCATCCATACCAGGCATCATCACATCCAGTACCACAAGCTGATACTCCTGCTCTCTTAATTTTTGTAAGCCCTCTTTTCCGGTATTACAAAAATCAGCTTCTATGTTTTCTGCTTGTACGCTACGTTTAATCAAAGCGCACAGTTCTCTGTCATCATCTATAATCAGGATTTTATTCATGGTGCAACCCCTTCCCTTGTTTTGTCCTTCCGTCAATCGGCTTTTCTGCGTTCTTTGGGATCAGCCAAACACCAGCCATCTTTACAGCGCCGGGGATACGCCCAGCAGCGCAATAGTAATTTACTCTACGAGGTGTCACGCCCCATTTTTCGGCGGCCTCTTTTAGTGTCATATAATCCATTATGCACCTCCACAGAGTACATTATAGTTCTTTGTCTCGAACAATACAAGTTTATCACCAATCGCAGCTTTATATAATCGGCATAATCGTACAGCTTGTCAGGCATAATAAGGTCATTCCATCATATAAACCGGAACGATACAATATTATTGAGGTGAACGATTATGCCGATTGATGATTTAACTGCTTTAGGGCAGAAAATGCGGAAAGCCCGAAAGAATAAAGAGCTGACACAGCAGGAACTTTCTGATCTGAGCCATGTTTCTGTAAAGCAAATCGCCAATATTGAAAAGGGAAAAATGAATCCTTCCTATTTGATTTTGAGAGCATTGGCAAAGGTCCTGCACATCTCTTTAGATACGCTTATAAATCCAGATATTTCTCTGGAGGATGAAGGTACCAATTAGATGAAAATGCTTTATTCCAGTTGTCCGCCAGAAATGCGTGACACCCTGTTACATCACACTCAAGAAACTGCGAAAGAGCTGACAGAGTTGTTCGAGAAATTTAAAACGAATTGAACCAGTAAGTGAAGTTTAATGATTCTCTCACTGGTTCTTTTCATTCATACCCTGTTGTTATTTAATCTTCATCGCCCCAGTAATCTATTGATTCCTGTGTTCTTGTTGAAATTCCGAATAGCTTATACATAAAATCTTCTCTTTCATCAAACATTTCAACAACAATTTTTTTTTCTGATTCAATTCTATAAAAAACATAATTGTGACTAACATATAAATAGCGATAATCGCATTCTATATTATACATTGCAGATACGGCAATTCCCTTTTTTTCAAACTTCTCCAGACCTCTCACCGCATCTGTTATCTTTTTCACTGATTTTCTGGAAACTTCAGCGCCAAAATCCTGTACCAAATCTACTTTTAGCTGATTCAGTTTTTTCCTTACAATCTGTGAATATTCTATTTTTTTCAATACAATTATACCCCCAGTTCTGCTTCCAGATCATCTGCTGATATCGTTCCTTCTTCTCGAATAGACACTTCTGCTTCGTTTAGTTTGCTCATTAGTGTATAAAGTGCTTTCTGTTTATCTAATTCGTCCAGCTCTTTCATATCTATAATTGCACACTGTCCATGTCCGTTTCTTGTAAGATAAACTCTATTACCATAGGTGACTTCATTGATTACTGTTGTATAATTTCTTAAATCCGAAATAGGTTTAATATTTGGCATAGTCTTTCCTCCTCGAAAAATTGCTTACCTCTTCTCTACTTCTATATTATACCCTTTCGCTGTGAATCATTCAACTTATTCGCAGTGAAATTTACAGCAATTTTATTTTTTACAATCCCATCATTTCCCGAACCACTCGGTCTGACATCTTCACTGCTCCGACCAGTACAAGCATGTTAAAAATCAATTCTCCTATATAGCTCCACACCATGGTCACTGCTGCTGCATCTGGATCGACTACTGGCGGTGATGATGCAAATAGTGAAAAAAAAATGCAGGCAAGCACCACGATTGCTCCCTCCAGACACACTGCTGCGTATGATTTCAAAAAACTTCTTCCGATATTCTGGCTCGGCTCTCCTGCGAAGGAAGATAACGGAATCGGTGCAATGGCAGTATAAAGGTACAATCGAAAAAATCTTCCGTATACACTCATAATCATAATGAAACTCAACACTGTAATAAACAGTCCGCCAATTAACGTTACTGCCCATAGAGGAATACTTTCAAAAAATCCACAATCTTCTATGAGGCAGTTGCCAGTATGCCTTATAATGCAAACACTGAACTTATTATTACTGAGACTGCAAATGAACTCATTTCGTTAGTTGACACATTAGAAAGACTTAGGATAGAGATGAATCGTATAGCATCACAACTCCCAGAATATCCCGTTGTATTATCACTTCATGGTGTTGGCACAACATTGGGACCTCAACTCATTGCTGAAATTGGAGATGTTCGCCGTTTTCATAACCGCAAAGCTCTAATTGCATATGCTGGAATTGATTCATCTCCTTATCAATCTGGCACCATTGACATCAAAAGCCGTGGCATCTCCAAACGAGGATCTGCTACATTACGAAAAACACTGTTTACTGTAATGGATTGTATTCTTCGACATAAGCACACTGATGAACCCGTGTATCAGTTTCTTGATAAAAAGCGGGCAGAAGGAAAACACTATTATGTCTACATGATTGCTGGTTGCAATAAATTTTTGCGTATCTACTATGCAAAAGTTAGTGAATATCTGAATTCACTTGAAAAATAACTCTATTTATAAATCCTTTTTAGACTGGCTTATTCAGGCAGTCTATTTTTCATACCCCAAAATACTTTAAATAATTTTTGACTTTCCACTTGACAAATCTTAGCAGGTCTTGCTGTTCGGCTATACATTTCCCACTACCTGGGCATGTCCGGGACTTACACCCGTTAGAGGGCGCCCATGGCGCAAAAATTAAGACGCGGCGGCTCTGAAAATCAAAGCCGCCGCTTCATAGGCGCATGGAAATGTGTCTGCTGGACGACGGCTTTTTTTCTTTTGCCGTCGCCCGGCAGTTTAATAACTATTTAATATCAATTTATAGTTGGCATCACTATAAGAACTTTCATTTCGTTGAGCATTTAGTTCAAATCCTTAGTTTCTACATTGTAAATCGAGAGAAATGCAAAAATTAAGGAAAGTACCATAAGTACAACAGGAAGAATGGCATTATCCGCCAAAGAAAAATCGCCCACATTAGCCTGTGTCAAAAAGATCAGCAGAAATGATGATACGATGGTAGCTTTTGAGGACTTCATAGCCATACCAATAAACAAGGCGATAAAACTCATGGTTACAATGACAACAGACTTTAAGAGTAACTGAATATAGAACCCCATACTTGCCATGTTGTAGTCCAGTGGGAATGAGGAAACCATGAATTGTGAACCAAGTAAAATGCAGCTGTAAATCAATAGTTTTGTCAGCACCAGAGCCACGAAATTGAAAATCCATACAGCTAACATTTGAGAAATGAGAATTTTCTGTCGCTTAATTGGATACGAAAACATTAAGTTCATGGTTTTGTTTTTATAGGCGCTCACAATGTATGTGGACAACATGACACTGGTAAACACCAGAAAAGCCATGCTTGTAAACAGCTCGATAGAGGAAGAAATCGCACTGTTACCCGGCGCCGCATCAGGAACACCCGTATCAGGATCATTGGCAATTCCCAAATAGCAAAGGGCAAATATGAACAGGCAGATCAGAGCCGACATGATAACCACATTGCGAATGTACTTGCCTACATTATTCTTTTTCCATTCCAGCCTAATGAGTTTAAGCATGATATTTCACCTCCCCGGTCAGCTTCAAGAAGTAGTCCTCCAGCGTTTCAGATTTCTTTCCAATGCTCACAACTTCGACATCATTCAAAGCCAGTATTTTCGTCAACTGCTGGGTAGACGCTGCATGGTCATATATGCGAATTTTACCACTGTCAAGAATCTTAAAATTTTGCAGACCCAACTTTTCAGTCAAGACATAGGCAGCCCGCTTTTCATCCGTGACAGAAAGCTCCACATAATTGAGGTTCATTTCCTCAATATCTTGCATACGAATTTCTTTCATCATTTTTCCGCGATGGATAATACCAATTGTATCCGCAATACTCTCCACTTCAGATAAAATGTGACTTGAAATCATAACGGTAATGCCATACTCCGAACAAAGTGTTTTTAATAAATCACGGATCTGTTTCATCCCTGCTGGATCAAGGCCGTTTGTGGGTTCGTCGAGAATAAGCAGTTCTGGCTTGCACATAATGGCTCTTGCAATTCCGAGGCGTTCTTTCATGCCGAGGGAATAGCTCTTGACCGGCTGATCGGCGGCTGCGGCCAAGTCCAACATTTGCAGCGCACTCTCAACACTGTCAACATTGTAATAGCCCATATACTCACAATGAAGCTGTAAATTCTCACGCCCGGTCATGTGGTCATAAAAGGTGGGAAACTCGATGATACTTCCCATTCTTTTTAAGACTTCATAGGACTTTGGCGTCAATACCTCTCCAAACACCTCAATCGTACCACTGGTAGGTTTCCAAAGGTTAGTAATCATCTTCATCACCGTGGTTTTACCAGCTCCGTTAGAACCGAGAAAACCATAAATTTCCCCTTTGGGGATATGAATATTAACATCAGTGACAAGTGTCTTACTACCGATCTTTTTAGTAAGCCCGTTTGTCTGTAAAATAAATGGCATTGTTTTGCCCTCCTTTCTACTGACATTATAGAAAGTTCGATTTTCAAAACTCTTGAATAATTCTTACAAATTTCTTTCTTGAAAAAATGACCTATGGTTTAATAGGCCATTTTCTTGAGCGTAATAGTGAAAACCGTTTTCTGGTGCGGATGACTTTCTAAAGTAATATCACCACCCAACTGCAAGGCAAGGTTTTTTGCAATCGTCAGGCCAAGACCATTTCCCTGCATAGCACTATTTCTGGAATCTTCCATCATAAACAGCCGATCAAAAACCGAATCGGCAAATTCTTTTTCAATTCCACGGCCCCTGTCCACAATGTCTATATAGATATGTGCCTGATCTGCCCGCAAAAACATACCTAAATATTTTCCATCGCCGCCATAGCGAATTGCATTGGAAATTAAATTGAACATTATTCTTTGTAACGCATCTTTATTGGCATTTGCATACAACGCTTGATCGGGTATGTCGAGTTCAACTTGAAAGTCTTTTTGTGAAAGGAGTTCATAGAAATCCAAAATATTTTCCCGGCAGGCTTCGTTCACATTCAAACGCTTCAATGGCATATCTGTATCGCCAGCCTCTAATTTAGCAAGCGTAAAGAATTGTGTAATCAATCCCATTACCCGCTGGGCAGTGCTTTCTACCTTTTGCAACATTTCATTGCTTTGGGTTCCGTTCAAACGCATAATCTCCAAATAGCCAAGAATCACTGTCATGGGAGTTTTAATGTCGTGGGAAATGTTAGATAACATCTTTTTGGATGCCATTTCAGCCCGCCGATACTCAACTTTTACTTTTTGCCGATCTTCCAACATTCGATTGATTTGTGTTGCAAGCTCTATCAGTGCCTTATTATCGGTAAAGACTGTCACTTTTTCGTCGCTGTCGGTGTCAAGAAGTTCTTTCAATTTGCTGCTGATCTCATGTATTTTTGCTTTTGTTCCGTTATGGAATACAAACTGCTGGTACACAATGATACAGATTAAAATCATAATACAGAGGGTTAGTAAAAAGATAATTGTCGCATTGCTCATTTCTGTTCTCCCAGCTTATAGCCAATTCCCCATACAGTTATAACAACTTGCGGCTTTCGTGGATCATCCTCAATTTTCGTTCGTAAACGGCTGATGTGAACATTGACGGCATTTTCATCCCCCATATAGGCATCATTCCAAATTAAAGAATAGATTTGAGCCTTTGTGTAGACCCTTTGTGGGTTTTCCAGAAGCAGCCGTAAAATATCAAATTCTTTTGCGGTCAGTTCGATAATCTCGCCTGATTTTGTGACGGTGTGATTTTCCAAGTTCATAACCAATGGGCCCCACACAAGTTTCGTTTGCTCTGGCTGTACGGCAGCATATTCGGTATTTCTCCGTATGTTTGCTTTAATACGCGCCATAACCTCTGTTATGGAAAACGGTTTTGTAATATAATCATCCGCACCGAGGCCCAAACCTAAAGTTTTGTCGGAATCCGAATCCTTTGCAGAAATGATGATAATTGGCACCGTACTTTTTTGACGAATATACTTCATTACATTCATACCTGTAATTTTGGGAATCATCAAATCCAACAAGACGATACTATAAGAACCAATGTCGAAAGCCTCACATGCCTTTTGACCATCGGTAGCGCAGACAACTTCAAAATTTTCTGCTATAAGATAGCTACATAACATTTCACTTATTTCTATATCATCTTCAATTAAGAGAATCTTCATTATTCTTTTTTCCTTCCTTTCTGCGCCTATCAATCGGCTTCTCCGCAGTTTTAGGGAGCAGCCAAACACCGGCCATTTTCACAGCACCGGGGATACGCCCACCAGCACAATAATTCTATATCCGTTTCCCACTGATTAAATAAATTCATTTGTTTATCACGTTCAACTATAATTTCTATTTTCCCATTCGATATTTGAGCATCTTCAATACTTTGTATAGAATTTATAATAGCCTCATATAAAGGTAATAACGGAGTCGTTTTGGGTAATGTGTGCAAGTCAACTAATCCTTTAAAATTCATTTTCATAAATTTTTCCTCCCACTACATATTCCTAATTTATAAATTGTTACAAATAACTTTCTTAATCATTTCCTTTAAGATATTTCTCTACTTCCCGATCAAATTCAGAAACATATTCTCTATCCTGTTTAACTCTAAATACTTCATATTCCTTCTCAGCTTTTTGCATAGCAGCATCATGAGAAATTTTCCCTTTTCCATTCAGTACCTTTCGCCTATTATTCAATAAAAACTGATTCGTTTGATCAACCCAATCTTGCATGCTCATTAATATCTCATCTTCAGCCATTAATTCTGCATAATCAATAAACATTGTCACAAGTCTATTCAATCGCGATAATTCTTTTTCATTCAAATAGTTTTTTGCTATTCCAATATCTCGTTTTAAAATTTTCCCATCCGGAGAATCTTTCCATGTAGTCAAACCCATTGCTGGTTTTTCCGAATCTGCACGTTCATATATCAATTCTGCCGCAGTCTTTCCGGTAACAGCAAAGTGAAGCTTATTTTGGACAAATGCATAAAATGCTTTTGTTATCTCACTATTTTTATCATAATCATAACTGCACTGTTCAAATACATCCGTAATTTTCTGATAGGCTCTGCGCTCACTGGCTCTGATTTCACGAATGCGTTCAAGTAATTCATCAAAATAGTCTTTTCCAAAAGGTCTGCCGTTTTTAAGCATATCATCATTCAACACAAACCCTTTTGTAATATATTCTTTTAATGTTTTAGTAGCCCACTGCCGAAAGCGTGTAGCTTTCTTAGAATTTACTCGATATCCAACAGCTATAATTGCATCTAAATTATAACATTTTACTTTTCTTTTAACGTTACGCTGTCCCTCATTTTGAACTACCGAGAAAAACTCGGTAGTTCGATTTTCATCTAATTCTTCTTCCTTATAAATATTTTTCAAATGCAAGGATATATTATCTGTTGTACATTCAAATAAATCTGCCATTGCTTTTTGTGTCATCCAAAAAGTATCTTCTTTAAACATTACATTCACATAAATATTAGTGTCTTCCACTTGATATAAAACAATTTTATGTTCTTGATTCATTTATTTATCCTCTTATTTTAGCTACTTATAAAACATATCATTTTAGTATTGACAATCCCTATTATATCAGACATTTTTTTGAAAGTATATAGATGAAGGCAAGAAAAAAGTACAAATGTTCGATTCTTATTTGTACTTTTCTCTATCACTACTATTCTATTTTTCATCATGCTGCGTGGAAATATTCCTCCAGGATTAAGTCTATTTCAACCATTTCTGAATAATCGTAATACTGATTTTTCCATCTCCATCCTTCTCGCCACGCTTTAAATCCTACATCTGTAAGATTTAAAGTCAAACTTTTTCATTCCATTGACAGATCAGACGTTTTCAATATATAATATTTTTATTACAAACGTAAGATTTGGAGGAATATCACATGAGCAATCTGCCTCAAATTTCAGAAGCTGAATTTGAAGTTATGAAAATCGTTTGGAAATACGCACCAATCAGCACCAATGAAATTACTGAAAAATTAACACAAATTTCCAGTTGGAGTCCTAAAACAATTCAGACATTGATTAAACGTCTCGTTTCTAAAAAAGCACTAACCTATGAAAAACAAAGCCGGGTTTTTGTCTATACTCCATTGGTCAAAGAAGACGAATATATTCGGCAGGAAAGTAATTCTTTTTTAAAGCGATATTATAATGGTAATATCACTTCTATGCTTGCCTCTTACATTGAGGATGATAAATTGTCTGAAGAAGACATTGCCAGCTTACGGAATCTTCTTTCCAATCATTAACCATGGGAGGAGCATATTTTGATATATTTTAGTTTTCGATTTTTACTCTGTAATGCCATCATTTGTATTTTTTTAGGTAGTTTACTGGGATTAAAAAATTTATTGCAAAGGCAATTATCCGCACGTATGCAATATAATCTTTCGATTATATTTCTTGCCGTTCTAATTGCTCCCTTTTTACCGATAAGCTCTGCCCCATCTTCTATATCGTGGAGTCATTTGCTGACAGCCAGTTCAAGTACCAATGGTGACATTCAAACCACTTTTCTTTCTGGTAATGGTTATAATTTAGATAAAATAAATGATTTTGCTGTCTCTGTCAGCACCCAAATACCAACTTTTATTCACACATTACTTGTATTTTTCTGGAGTATCGGTATATTCATAATGTTTTTTCTTCTCTACCGCTCAGTAAAACAAGTAAAAGCCTTACATAGTTCTGCTTTACCTCTTCAAAATGAAGAACTAAACGCTCTTTATATAGAATGTTTAAACGAAGTGAACAGCAAGCATACCATTCCGATTTATAGTACAGCATTTTTGAAATCTCCTGTTTTGGCTGGTTTCCTGCATCCTCGCATTTATCTTCCAATTCACTTGATTTCAGATTTTAACGCTGGAACTATAAGTTCAACTGATATTCGATATATGCTTCTTCATGAACTGCAGCACTACAAGCATAAAGATATTCTAATTGGATATTTGATAAATACAGTAAATGTTTTCTACTGGTTCAATCCCATAATCTGGTATTTTCTAAAAAGAATACGGCAGGAACGGGAACTTGCCTGCGACAGTGCTGTATTACAATTATTGAAAGAAACAGAATACAAGTCATATGGAAATACACTGATTAACTTTGCCGAAACAATAGCTCTGTCTCCATTCCCTCTTACTATGGGAATCAGTGGAAATATAAAACAGTTAAAAGAACGCATTTTAAATATTGCATCATTCCACCAATCTACTTTTAAACAAAAAATTCGTGGATATCTTATATGCATATTCGTCTCTACTATCATCATTGGATGCATTCCCATACTTTCTGTTTATGCTTCTGATCAGACTGGCTATCATTTCGACACAACCGAAAAGAATATTACGCAGCTAAATCTTTCTTCCAATTTTGGGGACTACACCGGAAGTTTTGTTTTATATGATCAGTCTGCTGATAGATGGAATATTTATAATATGGATCATGCTTCCACACGTGTATCACCGAATTCGACTTATAAAATATATGATGCATTACTTGGCTTGGAATCTGGAATTATTACACCAGAACATTCCACTTTCACATGGAATGGAGAACCATATCCTTTTCATTCATGGGAAGCCGATCAAGATTTAACCTCGGCTATACATAATTCCGTAAACTGGTATTTTCAGGCAATTGATTCACAGGCAGGTTTTGAAGCCGTAAGAACATTTTTACAGGCAATAAACTATGGGAATCAGAATACTGGAACAAATCTAAATCTCTATTGGACAGATTTCTCTCTGAAGATATCACCTATAGAACAGGTGGAATTGTTACAGAATTTCTATCAAAATAATTTTCATTTTGACAGTAAAAATATCCAGGCAGTAAAAAAAGCTCTGCTGCTTTCCACTACTTCTTCCGGTTCTCTTTACGGGAAAACAGGAACTGGGCGTGTCAATGGTAAAGATGTCAATGGTTGGTTTATCGGATACATTGAAACAGCGAATAATACTTACTACTTCGCAACAAATATTCAATCCTCTTCTGGTGCAACTGGAAGTCAGGCTACCGAAATAACAGAATCTGTACTTTCTAATCTTGGTATTTGGAAATAAATAAAGAGAACTGATAGCATAATTTCCCGTTATCAGTTCTCTTTATTTCATTCTTCTCTACTGATCAATTCTGCAAATTACCTAACCGGTACTGATACCTCGGTATATTATCAATACCATTATCTAAAATCCTGTTTCCAACATACTGAATCGTTCCATCATCCTGAATTTTCATCGTAAGTTCGTGTGTAATAACAACATCATTACATACAACAGAATCACATACTGCATGAATTGTCAAAACAATGGTTCCATCTTCATTGTGCCTGACTTCTGTTACTTCCGGTAAAGACAAGCCAAAATGTGTTGGTGAATAATTACCACATCCCAATCGTTCCCAGATAAACATATTACTTTGTTCATCGTAGACCGCCCATTCTTTCAATTCTTCTTTTGTAACAGGAAGATATGTCATAATTACATTTTCGAACTCTTCTTCTGGAATTCCCACAACCTCTTTTTCTGCAGTAAATTTTTCTCCATATTTCATTTGATAAAAATATTCATAAAGTCCATTATAATCCAACCCCTGCATATCCTCCGCATTCCAGTTTGTACATAACAGATTGTTTCCCTGATAGCCGAACGTACTCACATATTTTTTTGAATATTCCCGACACTCCTCACTCAAAGGCTTTACCCGGATAATACAACTTCCATCTACAATCTCTGTCACTTCCGGTGGTTCAGGTACGCATAATTCATAACAGAAATTCCCATTTTCAGTATATGCCCATTCTTTTATTTTTGATAGCGATATGTATGTAAGTACAGGCTCTGTATCCTCACTCCAGATCATTTTTGCGGACATCACACTCATTTCTTTTCCATCATAACTATATTCTTTTCTGGTAATTCCACCATCTGTATCTGCTTCATATAAAATTACACTTCCTTTTTCTTCTTGTTCTGCAGATTTTAAAAATTGTTCCATCTTCTGATAATTATCCATAACAGAATAATGATCGGAACCAATGACCGGATTTCCATTTTGTTTGATAATTTCTTTCATCCGATTCATCATTTGCTCAGCAGTATTCTGATCTGCTTCTTGTATTCCATTATATTCAGAATAAATATCTCGGATAATGCCCATAATTTCTTCACAATCGTTCACAGCTTCCTTTTTCTTGTCTTCATCGATTGGTAGATTATATCCCTTATCCGGATTTTCCATGGTAGTGTTTTTTTGATTCTTCTCATTTTTTACATCTGTGCTGTTTAACGATATCTTACTTTCACAGGAAGTCAGAATCATTCCTATACAAAGTACTAACAAAATACTTTTTCTTTTCATATTACCCCCTAATTATTACTGTAATTCTCTTCCCACTCTTCTTCTGTTAATCTTGGCATATACCACCCTTCATTTGCATTTTGATCTGAACTAATTACCTTATTTGATAAATACTGGAAACTTCCGTCTTCCATAGGTTTTATCATCAATTCACTGGTGATTGCCTGATCTAACATTCTGATTTCCCATACTGCTTCTATCGTAAGTTTTAATGTTCCATCTTGTAATTTTTCATATGAGATAACTTCCGGATATGGCTCATATGGGAATTCACAATCATATAACCCTCGCGGTCTGTATCTAAAAGTTTTATTATCAGAGTTATAAAAAGTTCCCTTTTCAATCTCGGTATTACTAAATGGTAAATAGGTCTTTATAACCTCTTCAAACTCATCTTCTGGAACTTCATATTCTGCTCCACCATAATTTGCTTCATATGGAACTTGCTTTCCATATTTCATATAATACATTTTTTCATAAAGATCATAAAAATCAAGTTCCGTATAATTCTGGTTATCCCAATTTGTAATCAACAGATTATTAAGTGCATACCCCAACGGCATAACATATTTTCGATTCAATTCCCGGCATGTTTTATCTAATAGCTGCACTCTGAATCCAGTTTCACCCGGTGCTCCATCAAATCCCGGTGGGTGATATTCCTCCAGAAACAAGTATCCTTTTTCTGTATATTTCCACTCATATGCTTCATATTCATCATAATAATTAGCCTGTGGACTATTATCCTTCCATTTAACCTGACATAATCGAACATTTATCTTTCCATTCATTGACTCTAAATGATATTGTATAATTTCCCCTTCATCAAATACAACAACAATATCAACTGCTGCCTGTTCTTCTTTCTCCGCTGCTTTGCAAAATTCTTCTACTTTTTCACGATTGACCATATCAATCTGATTATCACAATCTACTGCCGCATATCCTTTCTCTTCCAGACAATTGATAATTTTTCTTTTCGCCTTTAATGTATTTAACTCCGACTTCTCCTTCATATAAACAGACCGAAAAGTTTGCGCTGCTTTTTTTGCTTCTGCATTCATTTCAGATTCTACGGTTTCTTTCTTTTCTCCTTTTTCCGTAATTCGATTTTGTCCGCACCCTGTAAAAACAATAAGAACTATCAATATCATCGCAAATTTCTTACATATGTAATAATTCCCCGTAAAAATTTTTTTATTTTTCAAAATATTCCTCCAATACGGTTGCATCCTTTTTAACAACATAACCACTTCCACCGATTCCTTTCACATTCTCAACCATACTGATAAGAAGAATTGGTTTGTCCACGCTTTTATCTGCCGTAAACACCGAAAACCACCCGATTTCTTTGCCAGAAGTATCTTCTTTCGTTGCCTTCAACTCGGCTGTCCCTGTTTTTCCAGCCAGCAAAATATCGTCACGATGTGCAGCATATCCGGTTCCTTCCGGATCATTTACAACACCTTCCACCCCTTGCATAATTTCTTCTATATTTTCTTTGCTAAACGCATTTTCTATCCATGTTTCACCAGATGCTTCTTCTTTGTATTTCAAATACGGTTTTATCATATTCCCTTCATTTAAAAATGAAGTATAAATACTTGCCAGATGTAATGGATTTACAAGAATCTGCCCTTGCCCATAACCACTATCTGCCAATTGTATTTCTGTTTCTATTTTATCTGTATTGGAATATGTTGATTCCTGCATCGCAATCTCAAACGGCATATTCTGATTAAATCCTATTTCATTTAAAGTATTCATAAAATTCTCACTACCAATTTTAAGAGCTGCCTTTGCAAAATAAATATTATCAGAATAGATAATTGCATTTTTCATAATAACCGGTTCATATTCATGAAGTGTTGTCACTTGATAAGATCCCCAAGACGAATCTTTCTGCCATGCCAAACCTTCATTTCCAAAATCTTCTTTTGGATCTATGCTTCCCGTTTTCAACCCAATTCCTGCCACAACTGGTTTAAATGTTGAGCCAGGACACCATACTTGACGAAAACGATTATATAATGGTTTCTTTTCATCTTCGTTTAATGATGTCCATTTCTCTGATGATAAGCCCCGTATAAATTCATTATTATCGTAAGATGGGATACTTACCAAAGCCAATACTTCTCCCGTATAAGGATTCATTGCGACAGAACACCCCGGATCTTCTTTAAACTGCTCGTATAATGATTTTTGCAAATCGGAATCTATCGTTAATCTTATATCCATACCATCTTCTTTAAAAATACTTGCAAGAACCTCTTTTACTTCCCCATCACTATCCAAAATCTTTATATCACAACCATCTTTTCCTTTTAATTGCTTTTCGTATAACTTTTCCACCCCAGATCTTCCGATTACACTTTCAGCTGAATATCCTTCCCCTGGATGATTTTCCAAATCTTCTGCTGTTACAGACTGTACATAACCAATTAAATGAGCTGCTGCTTCCCCTAACTCATAGGTTCTAACTTCCACATCTGATAGCATAACCCCTGGAATTTCCAAAAGTTTATTCTGGCAATCCTGCTCCTCAAGTGTCCTTTCTTCTGGCTGTATTTTCATTAAATCTATTTCTTCTACTTTCGGAATAGTTTCAATTGGTACAAAAGAATCTTCTTTCACCCACTTTGCTGTAAGTTTGTTATTTATTGTTTCTACGTCTATCTTCAATAACTCTGCTATTTTTTCAAGAGATACATTCCTGTCTTCCAGCTTTCCCGGTATAATGCCAACTGATGTTGCCACTCCTTTTCCTGCAAGCATTTTACCATCTCGGTCTAATATTTCTCCTCTCTCCGCTTTTGATGTAGTAACACTTATTTTATCATCACTCTCTAAATCTGGAAAAATCAGGCTATCCTGCCATACTAATTTATATCCCTGTTTCGTCTTCTTCAGTTCCGCCATATTGTCAAATTGTATTGTTCCGGCAATTGTATTACATGATGTTTCATACGAAAGCGTAACTGTATCTGCTTTTTTCTCTTTCACAGCTATATGACTGATTTTAATGTCACTGACCTCTATTCCTTCGTATATCTTAGAATTTCGTTGTATGTATTCTTCTTTTGTCAAATAAACTTTTTCATCTGAATCTATCATAGTATACATTACTTCATATTCCTTTTTTTCAATATGGTTCATATATTCCATAAGTGTGTCTTCTGGTGATTCCGTTATCGTCCTTTTTAATAAAACATCTCCTGAAACAGCAATTACTGTTATAGCCATTATTAATCCAAAAATCCTACAAGTGTAAGATTTTTTAGTGCTTTGTTTTTTCCGTCTTTTTTTCATAGATACCCCTTTCTTTCAACGCTTTTATTTTCTTAAATCTTACACTTGTAATATTTGAAAGTCAAGTCTTTTCTCAGGCATTATATATAGCAGATTTAGGATCAGCAAATCCTGCCTTTTAATATGCAGGCACTCCATTCCACCCGGCTACTAAATCCATACCAGTTCCAATAAGTCGTTCCGCCTTTTCCTTCCTGCGATGCTGCCACCTGAACGATTGCCTGATTATCTAAAAACATGTTGTTATACTCTTTCCGGTATAAATCCAGTCCGTCCTCCTGCATCGGAATCAGAATTGCTTTTTCAAAATCCACTTTATTCAAGCGGCGATTATTGATCGTTATTTTTGTTGTTCTACCGCATCAAAATAAAGCCCAACGGCAATCCCGCAGGCTAATGCTGAAAAAATAAACTGTCTCAGGGACAATCCGAAAAAGATTGCTTCCGTGTAATCCCTGATTTCTCTGATGTTTCGGATTGCTGCCAGATTAAATCTGACCTTACCGCTGTTATACTTCCTTGCTGTTTCCACGATTCTGAATCCATGGACAGCAAGCCATGAGAAACTAGCATTTTCAATCCTCTATCTGCTGACTGCCTTTTCTGTTCTTAGCTGGATTTCTGCTCTACGACACAAGTGGCAGGAACATCAATACTACAAAGCTATGAAAGATGAAATTTCCTTCCAGATTTCTCGTGCCAGACAAAGCGGGATTCCTTTAGATTCTGTTCATTTCGATTCTCAAGGGAATATGCGGTATCACAATAGCGGAGATATTATAGAATAAGTTCACAACGCACAACAGGGTATGTACAGTTTCTTACCATACATACCCTGTTGTTATTTAATCTTCATCGCCCCAGTAATCTATTGATTCCTGTGTTCTTGTTGAAATTCCGAATAGCTTATACATAAAATCTTCTCTTTCATCAAACATTTCAACAACAATTTTTTTTTCTGATTCAATTCTATAAAAAACATAATTGTGACTAACATATAAATAGCGATAATCGCATTCTATATTATACATTGCAGATACGGCAATTCCCTTTTTTTCAATACAATTATACCCCCAGTTCTGCTTCCAGATCATCTGCTGATATCGTTCCTTCTTCTCGAATAGACACTTCTGCTTCGTTTAGTTTGCTCATTAGTGTATAAAGTGCTTTCTGTTTATCTAATTCGTCCAGCTCTTTCATATCTATAATTGCACACTGTCCATGTCCGTTTCTTGTAAGATAAACTCTATTACCATAGGTGACTTCATTGATTACTGTTGTATAATTTCTTAAATCCGAAATAAGTCAGCTTTTTGTAGCGACACTATTTTACTAATGTCGCTACATGAAATATTACAATAAATAAAAACTTCTAATTCTTTTTTCTTTTTTCTTCTATCTCTCCCAATCCATCCTTCCTGTCACATTCAACATCTTTTCTTCTCGGAAGCTGAGCATCTTCCCATTAGTTCCACCGACAATGATATGATCCAGCAATTCTATCCCCAATAGTTGTCCACACTTCTGCAGCTTTCTCGTAACAATCATATCATCTTTTGATGGTTTCACATTACCACTGGGATGATTATGAAGTCCGATAATTGCAGAAGCATTTGCCAGAATACTGCTCTTAAAAACTTCCCTGTGAATTACTAATGATGCGTTGATTGTTCCCACACTGACCAGATTCATATTGATTACCTGTCCATTATTTTTCATATTCAAAATGCAAAATACCTCTCTGTCATATTGAGATAACTCCTTCGCCATCAATTCTACAACCAGAAGAACCTTACTCTCTGAAGATTCCACATATGCTTTCAATTGTGATAATGTCATTTCCAAATATTTAGGTTGTTCCACCATAATCTGCTCCTTTCGTTTCTTCCTTTACTTCTGTTTTCCCTGACAAATAGCTTATGAACCCTTATACAAGTGTGCTCTAAAATCCGCTTTATTTTTCACTCTTGGTCTACTTTTTCCTGCTCTAAAAAAACGCCACAAATTGTGACGTTTTTTAGTACCCTTTATATTTCAGTGAGATTTCTTGATTCTAAAACTCACTTTTTCCATATTTTACAGTTACCACTGCAACAACTTTTTCATTTTCAAACACTTCATAAATGATAATATAATTTCTACAATCAACTACCTATATCCTTTAAAAGCATAAAATCCATATTTTCTTTCTGCCCCTCGATATGGCTGTTCTTCCAAACTTAAAATTGCTTTTTCAAGTTTTTCTGCCAGTGCAATTGCAGCATCAGCATAATTACTAACAAGAAGTGCCTGATCGTATATCTTATCAATATCTCTATATGCCTGTGGAAACATTTTTACGGTATATTTATCCAAAATGTTTCCTCCTGAGTTCTCCCAATGCCTCACGTGCATCTAATAATTCTGCACCTTCTGCGACTTCTCGTTCTGCTTCAAAAATTGCCTTATCAATCTGATTTGTGCTGAGTAATTCTTCATAAGTTTCCATACTCATAACTACTAAATCTCCATAACCATTTTTTGTAATAAATACTGGTTGCTGTTGTTTGTGACATATTTCAGATATTTCATTTGTATTTCTTAAATCTGTAATTGGTCTTATTACCGGCATTGTAACTCCTCCTTTCTTTGTACATTATTATAACAGAATATTGTACGTTTATCAATTTGCAAACCCATTTTTTCAACATCTGAAAATAATATTATTTTACATTCTTCCCCTGTTGACACTATCCTCTCCCGGTTTTGCGGTCATCAGTTCATACAATCTTATATTGGTTGGGAATCTATTGACGAACGGTACAAGCGAACTTCCGTATTTCACCAGACCACAACCGGCATCTGCATTTGTGATATATCCCATCTGTTCTGTGGAGATATTTAGAAGTGTTTCTCTGCTGTTCTAAATCATACGGAATGACAGCAGAAAAGTTATTGTTTGCATTTTGCCGTCTCTGCCAGTTTGTGATATTTGTCTCCACGCCAAGCAGATGTTTTTCCACTTCCTGTACTGCTTCATCAGTAGGAATCGGAATCACATCAATACTCAACATCAGATTTCGATTCATGTCGGTCAGTTCTACTATCATATCATTTTTGATGTAAGAAGCATATTCCCGAAGAAAAAGTACCCTTCCATAACGATCTCCCATGCGGAAATAATCTTTTTCAAACTCAAAAGTATCCGGGCAGATATAATCTTTGAAGCTGTGTCCTTTTCTCATACTCTCCTGAATATCAAAATGGAAACTTGATTCTTCTCCAGTACGTTAAAAATCATGCAGAATCCGTAACTTATCTTCTCCATTTACCTCTGCACATTTGGAACCCAGTCTTGCAAAATGACTGTTCAGCTCTGTTGTCACTCGTGCAAAATAGGTTCTCGCTTCTTCGATCGTTTTCTTATAACAGGATACTGTCACATATTTTTCCTGCATCATGCTGTTGGAACTGGTTGACTTATCTACTTTGCTTGCCACCGCATAGTTGATATCTGTAAATTTATAAGTACGTGCAAATTTATTTCTCCCGATTTTAAATATCCCGTCAGACCAGATGGTCTCGATGGGAATTACCTGTTGTACACTTCTTGGAATTACAAATCCAAACACCACATAAGGGGGCAGCTCCCAGTACACAAATCCAACTCCCTGTTTCCATGCTCATGTATGGGCGAAGCAAAAAATAAAGCCCAACGGCAATCCCGCAGGCTAATACTGAAAAGATAAACTGTCTCAGGGACAATCCGAAAAAGATTGCTTCTGTGTAATCCCTGATTTCCTTGTTAATTTTTACTTTACACTTGGTCATATGGTTTCCTCCTTCCTTGAAAAATTTAATAGCGAATCCTTTTTACTGGACTGGCTATGTATAAAAATGAGCAAAAAAAGCCGACTGACTCATATTGAACCAATCGGCTACACTCTATCTGTTATTTTGTTTTCTTACATTATTTATCTAAAAAGTTCTGGCTCATTCTCAATCAAATCTTCTACCAAATATTCCTTTCCCTGCGTATGAAGAACATCATAGCATTTAATGATATATTTATCCAAAAAAGCAGGCAATGAAAAGTCACAAAACCTCTTCATCGTTAATTTCCGTTAATTCAAGAATCCACATGACTTCTTTTGCTCCCTATGTTATACTTGCATCTGGTGATTTCATTTTAAGAGAGAATTTTTACAAATGATACGAAAATTATACACATTTTTCCAGAAAGAGACTGTTTTATCTATCTCTGTGATTCTGGCTGTTTTTTCGATGTTCTGGATAAAACCAGACCACACTTATATTTCTTATATTGATTTTCGGACCCTCGGTCTTTTATTTTGTCTGATGACAATTGTAGCAGGGCTGAAAGAGATTGGCGTTTTTGATTTTCTGGCAGAAAAAATGTTGTCAAAAGCCCACGGAACAAAAGCAATTGTAACACTGCTCGTACTGTTGTGTTTTTTCTTTTCTATGGTAATTACAAATGATGTTGCTCTGATTACATTTGTGCCTTTAGCACTCATCATGTTGCATAAATTGCCGGAAGAACTGACCGAATACTGGCTTATAAAAGTAGTTGTCATGCAGACGATTGCTGCAAATCTCGGAAGTATGCTGACTCCTATCGGAAATCCACAGAATCTTTATCTTTACGCCCAGGCTGATATGTCTGCTTTCGCATTAATACGATTAATGCTTCCTTATTCTGTCATTTTCTAATACTTCCGAACATCATAGGGAAAATGTTCTGAAAAGTATTGCAAACCGAAAAACAGAATATCTCATTGCATACTTGTTACTTTTTGCAGCCTGTCTCCTGACCGTTGCACATATTCTCGACTTTCGGATTCCGCTCCTTTTGGTTGTTCTTTATGTCATAATTCGCAACCACACTTTGCTTGGGAAAGTCGATTACTCTCTTCTGGCAACCTTTACTGCATTATTTATTTTTATTGGAAACCTTGGACGTATTTCTCAGTTCAGCCATTTCCTCAGCAGTATTATGACCGGACGTGAGACAATCACTGCAATTCTGGCAAGCCAGGTCATGAGCAATGTGCCAGCTGCGATTCTGCTGTCTGGTTTTGCGAATAACTACACATCCTTGATCATCGGCACCAATATCGGCGGGCTTGGAACACTGATTGCCTCTATGGCAAGCCTCATTAGCTTTAAATACATTGCAAAAGAGAATCCTCACCTGCGTGGAAAATATTTTACTTTATTTACAGTTGCAAATATTCTATTCCTGGCAATTTTACTTTTGCTAATCAAATGCCTTACAGCATTTTAAGCCAGCCATTTTGGATCTTATACTTTTATTTCGCCGCCTTTGTTGAGCAGTTACCATAATTTTTCACTTTATTTTTCTTTATATTTCTCTGTCAGTTCTGCTACTTTTTTGCTGTAAGCATCGCCCTGTTTCTGCTGTTTGAGCTGGCTCTTGATCTGTTCTTTCACCTCGTCAAAGCTGGATTCTGCAGCATCTTTTTTCTCCTCAACTTTAATCAGATGATATCCGAACTGAGTTTTCACAGGTCCGACTACATGCCCGATTTCTGCTGCAAATGCTGCATCCTCAAATTCCTTGACCATCTGTCCTTTGCCGAATTCTCCAAGGTCTCCGCCTCTCTGTCCGGAAGGGCATGTAGAAAATTCTTTTGCTGCGTCTTCGAATACTTTCTCCCCGCTTACAATAGATTCCAGAATCTGATTACATTTTTCCTCGGAATCTGTAAGGATATGCTTTGCGTGAACAGTCGCCCCTTTTTTAAACTGAGACTTATTTGCTTCATAATAATCTTTGACTTCCTCGTCAGTCACTTTCACACTATCAAATAACTGCTTCATAGCAAGGCGTGCAAGAATATCTTTTCTTGCATTCTCCATTACACTCTTGTATTCTTCCGTCTCATCTAACTTCAGATCTTCTCCGTATTTTGCAAATGAATAAAGTGCTTCCAACTGCTCCTGGCACTGTGCACGGAACTGCGGATTAGATGCATATGCCTGCTGCTCTCTCGGAAGGCTCTTTATAAATGCATCGACCTCTTTATCTGTAATTTCGTGTCCGCCTACAACGGCTAATACTTTCTGATCCATAATCTTATATTCTCCTTTTATCATGTCAAGGGTCTTATTCATAATCTGTCCGCCGCCCCTGACATTTCATTCATGTACGTAAAGCGGACAACTCCTGTATATTATACTACATACCTGTACCTGAATACCAGTCTAATTTTCCACCACTGCTCCTCACGCCACAGCTCCTCTTTGCACCAGCCAGGACATCCACAGAAGCACTGCCACGCCTATTGTGATAAAGAACCAGCCAAACGCTACCATCCAGATTGGATAAAAGGCGACAATCCCAACCGGAAATCCCCAGATTATCCATAAAAGCAGTGTCCGTGGAAGTCTTCCGAACGCAAGAAGTCATGCATTTTTCATATGTTCTGATATGTTGTTCTCATATCGTGCTCTTTTCATAATAAAATAAAACTCTATTTTCTGCAAATATTTTCATATTATA